>ENA-OQCX01000077-OQCX01000077.1-human-gut-metagenome-genome-assembly--contig:-NODE-77-length-47918-cov-7.370697_pt1 | contig 47918 bp, 40 predicted proteins | sample MGYA00242762_ERZ504587 | MGnify/ENA primary metagenome ERZ504587 (study PRJEB26092, sample SAMD00036337) | human gut metagenome | host: Homo sapiens | study: EMG produced TPA metagenomics assembly of...
GCTGAAGGATGAATACTGCGTCCAACTACTTCGACGAGATGCGTAACCTGACGCTTGTGAACCGTGCTACTGTGTCCGCAACCCCAAGCACTACAAAGGTTTCGGGCCCGACTGCTGGGGACTGACAGCCAGCTACTCCGTCAACGGATATGCCGCCCACGCTCCCAACGAACGCGACGACCAGGGAGTCATCTCTCCAACTGCCGCCTTGTCATCCATCGTCTATACCCCGGAACAGTCGTTGCAAGTGATGCGCCACTCTACGAGATGGGAGATAAGTCTTCGGCCCCTATGGCTTCTACGATGCTTTCAGCGAAACGGACAACTGGTATCCGCAGCGCTACCTCGCCATTGACCAGGGCCCGATAGCCGTCATGCTCGAGAATTATCGGTCGGGACTGCTGTGGAAGCTCTTCATGAGTCATCCGGATGTGCAGAAAGGGTTGAAGGAGTTGGGGTTCTCAACAGTCAGCAAGTAACTTACTATCATAAAAATCCCCTTCTGATTGTATTCTCTGATGAATAGCGAGGTACAAGTTTCAGAAGGGGATGTATTTACAACCTATTCACCGCCGCCACCGGAACCACTGCCACCGCTCTTCACATCATCATTGCTGATAGTGCGCGCAGCCTTTTTCACGCTTGCCTTCAACTCACCGATACGGTAGCTGACGCTTATGCCGAAGCGTTGGCGGCTGTACTTATAATTGCTTTCCCGTATAAAACCGCTGCCTTCGGTGGTGGAGCTTTGGTCCATATACTTCTTGAAGAAGTTGCTGGCAAAGGCAGACAAGGTGAGGCGCTTGTCCAGGAAGGACTTGTTGACGCTCAAGCCATAATCAAAGAAGCTGCTACCCTTACCTTGCAGCATAATCCACGGCGTCTGTCCGAAGACATTCAGACTGATGCGCCAGTCATGGGGCAGCGTCTGCTGTGCACCGCCGTAGGCAAAGAGGCTCCAGCCATCGTTACGCATGCCTTCACTGCCCTCCAGATAAGAGTAATTGCCGCTCATGTTCATGTAGATACGTGTACGTGGAGTGGCATTCCAGTTGACGTAGCCGTTCACACTGGCATAACGGGTCTTGCCGATGTTGGCATAGGTAGAATAAAGCACATCCTTGCCCGTGGGATTCTTCAATCCCTCAATCTCCGTATCAGGCATGAGCTTGTCACATTCTCAATACTGTTGTTGGTAAACGAGTAACGGGCCGAGATATTGATGTTGAACTTCTGTGTGAAGTTACTGTAACTCAAGTTGAAAGCATGGCTCTTCTCGCTGTCCAGCTCCGGATTACCCTGGCTGATGTAGGAGGGGTCCGTATCATTCAGATAAGGATTCAGAGACCAGATTCCCGGACGATAGATACGCATGTTGTATCCTAAACGCAGATTGGACATATCCGTCAGCTTGTAGCCGATGGAAGCGGAAGGCACTACGTCGTCAAAGTTCTTTGTGAAATCCTCACCGCGGCCCACCAGATACTTCACATCTTGGATGGTATGCTCGTAGCGTAATCCCAAACGGCCCGAAAGTCTCTTCACCTTCAGTCCATATCCCAGATAGGCGGCGATAATATCGTTCAAATGCTTGTAGTGTGAGCTCTGGTCCTTGTTGTATTCATACTTTCCGGTATCGTCCGCATCAAAACGGTCGTCTTCGGAGGAGTTGTTGCGCAGAATGTACTTGCACCTGCCTCCAATGTATGCAGCTTGCCGATAGGCGTGGTATAGTCGGCCTGGAACGTATGCTCCGTGGTATTCTGATCACCGTCGTTATGCTGGTTCTTCAAACGGTTCAGATAGTCTGCCCAATCGGGGTTATAGCCATTGTCTATTTCATATTCCGTATAGGAATCCGACGTTTGCGGACGGGTGTTTATCTTGTAGGAGAACGTCAACATGCGGTCCTTGACCTTGAACAGACGCTGGTAGTCGATACCTCCGTCGATAGAATACCAGGAAGACTTGCTGCGGTTAAAGGCAGAATAACTGTAAATGGGAGCAGCATTTATGTTCTCTGGAAAGGTGGCGATGTAGTCCGTAGAGCCGTTACTCTTATTCCCACCGCCCCAAAGTCCGAAAGACATGGTAACCAAGCGTAATGTATCTATTTCGTAGCTGGCCTCCATGCTGCCCGACTGGAAAGAACCGTGTCCCTTGTTGCTGCCGTCATAGTCCAGATTGGAAGAATTCTCCGTAACAGCTTCCGGTGTCACGTGCTGGCTGCCGCTGCTGTAGTTGCGGGGCTGGTCGTTGTAATTGTAATTGTAGCGGGCGCTGACGGTCAGCTTTCCGCTCTTTATGGTACCGAATGCCCCGCCGCCTGCACCGCGGTTGCTGACATTGGCACTGAACGTAGCCGTATAGCCTTCGAGTCCGCTGCCCACGGTGACGATGTTCAGAATACCGCCCACACCCTCGGCGTCATACTTGGGGCCGGGATTGGTTATCACTTCAATATGCTTGATACTGTTTGCAGGCATACTTTTCAGCACTTCCGTCGGGTTGTTGCTCATCATGTTGTTGGGCTTTCCGTTGACGTATACCTTGAAGCTGCTGCTCCCGTTCACCTGAATATTGTCCTCGCCATCCACCGTTACCAACGGTACCTTGCGGAGCATTTCCAGCACGGAGTTCGATTGGGCGTCAGGGTCATCCTGCACATTGTACTCTATCTTGTCGATATCTGCCTTCACCAGAGGCTTCTGAGCTACAATCTCCACTTGTCCCAACTCATTGGAAGCATCTACGATATACAGCGTACCGAAGTCCACCAGCTTCTCCCCTGCCTTCACAGAAAAGTCCTTCACGATGGGAGTACGTCCCACGGAAGTGATGGTCATCACGAAGTTGCCGTACCGGGTACTTTCTCCTGGAACTGGCCTTTCATGTCCGTTACCAGCATTTTCAGCGCTTTGCAGGGGCCTCTTTCTTCACGATTTTAATGGTAGCATAAGGTTCACCTTCCTGGGTGAGTGAGTCGAGCAAAATTCCTTTAACCTGGAAAGAAGTGTTTGCCGTGTTTTGCGCTGCAAGCAGTCCCGAAATCATCAGCATCCATAGCAGCACAGTCCATTTTGTTCTCATTGCGTTTTTATATTTAGTGACTATTCATGTTTATTGTCTTGGTATTAGACGTTTCCCGTTCGAGTTTTGTCACAATGAATTCGGCAAAAATAGCCCCTTTTTCATGCATTTACGAGACTTTCGGAGTTAAAAAAGCAAAAAGAAAGCAATTTAGAGAAAATAGAAGAAAAGTAACAGACAGATATTTGCGGCAATAACAGAGCCGAATCCCCCCAATATCCACGGCCGCAAAGGGCTTTTTCCACCGGCAAAGAATAACGCGTAGCACATGTTTACCGCTATATTGCTGACAATAGCCTGCATGCTGCAAGCCGTAATCACCAGCACCGCCACACTGCCCGTTCCTTGAAGCAGGTTCAGGATGAAAGGAGTAATGTCACTGAACCCCGAAATGAAAGAGAGCAAGTTCAGTCCACCCGTGCCGGCATACACCAGCGTATAGTGGGTCAAGATAGTGAACACCACAAACAGCATGGCAAAAATCAGCGCTACCTTGAACTCCAACGGATTACTGCTGTCCTCGTCCTCCGTGGTCTGCGTGCCGTCGTCCACCCGTTTCCGCTTGGAATGCAGATACCATGCCACGGCAGCCGTTACCACCGACATTATCAGCAGGTAGGGATAAATGGCCAGTAGCGTCTCCCGGCTGAAAATACCTATCAATATCAAGAAACGGAGGAACATCATACTGACCGCCAACAACATGGCCGCCACATATTCGGGAGCATCCTGCACAGAAGCCTTACGGCTCTTTCGCGCCAGTACGGAAATGGTAGCCGTGCTGCTGTACAAGCCTCCCACGATGCCCGAAACCAGAATGCCCGACTCATGGAAAACGTAACGCTTCAACAGATAAGAAAGGTAGGAAATGCCCGATACAACCACCGTGGCCAGCCAAATACTGTATGGCGTCAGGTTGATGCCGGGAATAAGATTCTCATTGGGCAGCATCGGCAGGATAATGCCGCTGATGGCAAGGAACTTGGCAAGCGTAATCATCTCGTCGTTCTTCATGCGCTGGGCCAGTTCCGTGAAGGTGTGTTTCAGCTCGGTGAAGAGCAGGACGGTCACTATGACCATGACGTAGAACCACGACGGCTGCGTGGCCACAATGGGAGCAATGCAGTAGGTGATGAGTGCAATAATGATGGTGGTTACTCCGAACACATGGTACTGTGACTGCTTCACATAATAGTTCAGTCCGAGCAGCAGTCCCAGAATGGCTCCTCCTCCCATGAACAGACGATAGCCCGTAGGGTCGAGGATATAGAGCAGATAGCCCAGAATGCCTATAAAAGTGAAGGTGCGGTCGGTACCGAAAAGCGTAGTTTCCCCTTCGCGCTTCAAGCTGATTTTACGCTGTGAAAGCCCGATGAGTAAAGAGAATACGGTGACCAAAAGGAAGGTGACCAGTTCTCTTGGCAGGTAGTCGTAAAGTTTCTCCATGACGATTAAACAAGTACGGCATACAATTGGTTTGCTACCACGTGGTGAAAGGGTGTTTCATCAGTTGCGAGTTATAGTAGCGGACGTCTCCCGTCACCTCCCGTCCGATGAATGCAGGTTTCACGAAAGGCTCGTCTTCCGAGGAGAGTTCCACCTCAGCCACAGTCAGCCCTTCGTTCTCGCCATAGAATTCATCCACCTCAAAGACGTGCTGTCCGCTGCGCACCAGGTAACGGGTCTTGTCGATGACACCCGGTTCGCACAGTTTCAGCAATTCCCGCGCTTCGCACAGCGGAATTTCCTTTTCCCACTCGTAGCGGCTCGTTCCCGATTCATTGGATGCACCCTTGATGGTGAGAAATCCCCGTTCATCGCGGATGCGCACCCGTACTGTCCGTCCACGTGCACTGCTGATGTATCCTTGTACGATACGGCTGTGTGCATACGCTTGTGGCTTGTATTCTCCCGTCACGAGGAATTTCCGTTCTATCTCCTGCGGCATGTCGTTTCCAGTGATTTTATCAGCCCAGTAAGAGTAAGCCACAAACATGGCGATGACCAATACAATGGCTATTACTCCCATCGTCATCATCACTTTCTTGGCTTGTTGCTCTTCCTTCTGGCTGTGCATTGCTTTCTTTTTACTTTTTCCCATGGTGTGTTTTATAGTTTAAAGTTCAACGATGAACAAAGTAAGAAGAAATTCGGGAAGAATGCAAATGAAAGGGAGAAAATTTATTCGCCGCTTCCTGCAAACTCCATCAGGTAAGCTTTGATAAAGCCGTCTATCTTTCCATCCATCACGCCATTCACATCACTGGTCTGGAAGTTGGTACGGTGGTCCTTCACGCGGCGGTCGTCGAAGACGTAGCTACGAATCTGGCTACCCCATTCGATTTTCTTCTTACCGGCTTCCACCTTTGCCTGCTCGGCCATGCGGTGTTGGAGTTCCTTGTCGTAAAGCATGGAACGGAGAAGGCGGAGAGCGTTCTCGCGGTTCTTGGGCTGGTCTCGTGTCTCGGTATTTTCAATCAGGATTTCTTCCTCTTCGCCCGTATATGGATCCTTATACTGATAGCGCAGACGGACACCGGACTCTACCTTATTGACGTTCTGTCCACCGGCGCCACCACTTCGGAAGGTATCCCATGACATGCGGGCAGGTTCGATGTTCACCTCGATGGTATCATCTACCAAGGGAGTGACAAACACGGATGCAAAAGAAGTCATACGCTTGCCCTGGGCATTGTAGGGCGAAACACGCACCAAGCGGTGTACACCGTTCTCACCTTTCAGGTAGCCGTAGGCATAATCGCCGGAAATCTCGATGGTACAAGTCTTGATACCTGCCTCGTCTCCTTCCTGCAGGTTGGCGATGGTGGCCTTATAGCCGTGAGTCTCGGCATAGCGCAGATACATACGCATCAGCATGCTTGCCCAGTCCTGGCTCTCCGTACCACCGGCACCAGAGTTAATTTTCAGCACACAGTCCATCTGATCGGCTTCCTCGCGAAGCATATTCTTGAGTTCGAGGGCCTCGACAGCAGTGATTGCCTTGGCATAGGCATCGTCCACTTCCTCTTCAGTCACCAGTTCGTCTTTGTAAAAGTCGAAAGCCAGTTGTACCTCATCGGCCAAGGTCTTTACCTCATTGTAGCCGGAAATCCATTGCTGCAAGCCTTTCACTTTCTTCATCTGAGCCTCGGCAGCCTTTTGGTCGTCCCAGAAACCGGGAGCCTGGGTGCGGAGCTGCTCTTCTTCCACTTGTATCTTCTTTCCTTCAATGTCCAGATAGCGGTTCAACGCCTCGGTACGTTCTTTGATATCTTTCAGTTGTTCTGCGGTAATCATATATGCATTTACAATTTAGGAAGTGCAAAGGTATAAAAAAACACATAATTCCGCAATTGTCAATCCAATAAGTAATACTAACAGCAAATGATTTCACCAGAACACCCTAAAGATTTATTCAAAAAACAAGGTGCCGAAAAAGGCCGGACAGTGAAACATGGGGTGTTCCAGCCGGATAGGACTCCAAGAAAGGAAATGGGGAGTCTGGAGCTTGTCACCACACTTGTAGAAATTCCCTCTCATTGTTTTCCCATCCAGAGAACCGACGGAATGCTGGAAGAAAGCAGAAACGGGAATAACCATGACCAGTTCCCAGCTGCACTCGCCCAAACGTTCCTCGAAAGGTTCGCCGGCCAACGAGCTCCAACGTTTCACCATGCCCAGCACCTCCTGACTCGCCGTAGGACGGCGCTCATTGACTGCACCTCCCTGAATCAGCAGCCTGCCGGCGCAGTTACATTCGAAATTGTAATAGCGGTCGTCACCTTCGGGAGATACGAAGAATTCCACACAAGCATCTTCCCATACCCGGCCATTGTCTCCGGAGGCCACTGCACGCACACTGGCTTCCTTCACTTTGTAGTGGAGCAGGATTTCGCGCCCCGTATGGGCTATGCGGAAACTCACTTCCGGCTTATAGGGGTAATCTTTCCAGTTGACCACATCAAGGGGCTGAAACTCTATCCCGTTCCCGTCCAGCAAGGACGGCACAGCCCCACCTTCCGGTGAAGCCGTACACATTACTTTCCTTACGGGCAAACTCTTTCCACTCTGAGCATTGCAATAAACCATGCCTACCATCGAAAACACAAAGAGCAGAAAGAGTTTGCTCCCGTAATCTCTCACTATCATAAAACGTCCTTTCATTTCTTAGAAGAATCCTTGTCTGCCACTGTCACATCCCATCCGGAAACGACATCGCCGTAAAGATAGAACGTCACGTCAAAAGTAGTCTTGCTATTATTGTCTACCACCTGATAACAGCGCGTTGCGTCGTAGGAATCCACCTCCTTGTACTCGCCCAATGCCAGCGGAGCCGGCTCTTCCTTACCGGCAGCCGTGGCTATGATTTGCTGCATGCGTTCCTGCATCAGTTTCATAATGCCTTCGTGTTTGAACGGATCCGGTTCGGCCACCTTAGGATAGGTTGCCTTTATCACTCCACCGTTGGCGGCACGCACGGCTCTGACACTGTCCGTATAAGCCTTGAACTGCTTCTTCACCTCCGGAGAACGCAGACCGAGCATCGTAAACACGGCAATTCCCTGGGCGCCGTTGTTCAAGGCGGCATCCATGCACTCAAACATCATCGGCCCGTCCGTGGCGGTCATGCCACAATACAGCGTCGTCATGTCGTTCTTGTCGCGTGCATTCTCCACCGTACAGTCGGAAATGAAGCTGGCATCGCCGTATAGAAAGTATGGTAAACCATCGGGAATACAATGTCAAGATTCCATTTGCCCCAGTCCTGACGTACCATGCGCGAGGACATCTTCGGAGTAGGGAACGGAGAGGCAGCCATTGTCTTGCCGTAGGAGTGTACCACTTCGGCAATCATATTGGCCACTTCGGTTATCTGGTCGCAACGGAACTGACGCCACTTCACATCAAGCGAAGGGTCTTCCTGTTCGCGAGGGTCATAACCATGCTGCTCCTTGAACTTCTTGAGCATTTCCGGATGATAGCCGTAATCCCATGCAGCGTATTCACGGTCCTGCACAATGCCGTAGCGAGGCCACAAGGTAGTAGGAAGCACCACATCCACAAAACGGTGGTAGTCGATGGCAATGCCGTTCAAACCTTCCACTTCGCAATAGGCCTTGATTTTCTCCTTGATGAACTCACGGACTTCGGGCAGTGCCGGGCAAAGGAATTTGTAATAGCCTACGTAGGCGGTAGTGTCTGCCAGGCTCTTGCCGTTACGGTTCACACTGAACCATTCGGGATGTTCTTTCAATATTTTGTCACGGTCGTGTTCCAGATTCATGGTCCATAGCCAGGCATACACTTCGATTCCGTGTTTATGGGCAATCGGTATGGCTACCCGGTAATCGTCGGGAGTCGGTGCATTCAGCATGATTCCGTCCATGCCGATGTCGTTCATCACTTGGCAAATGGAGTCGAAGTTCATACCGGGACGATAGTCCAGCCACGTCCAGAACATGGGATATTCTTTGTTTGTCTCTTTAGTTCCCTGCTGGCACGAAAACAGGCCCAGCGCCAGGAACAGCAATAAGAATGCAGGTAAAAAGTTCTTTTTCATTCTATCTAAATTTTAAGTTTAACGTGCAGTTTTCCATCACCCAGGTAACGCCGATTACCACAAAGGCAAAGCAGAGGCAATTGACCAGTCCCATGAATCCATGCGTAAACCAGTCCGGCAGGATAACACCGGTCACATCGGCGAATCCATAAAAGACATAAGGCACCAGATAGGTAGTCAGCGTAGCCGTTCCGGCAGGGCGTATCAGATTGAACCAGCCGTGACCTGATGACTGACCAAGCAGCCAAGCACCGTATAGAGTGCCACGGAAATGGCAGTTACATAGAACACCCAGGGAGGAGTGCCGCCTATCTTGGCTACAATCCAAAAATGATGCGCCCCTATCCCGGCCAACAGAAGCAGGACAGCAGCCGTCAGCCCGTTGCGAAGTTTCCAACCGTCACCCTTGTCGGCATAGCGGGCACTGAGAATGGAAAGGATGATACCTCCCATTGTAAATGCGGGCAAAGCTCCGTTGCCGATGTGCAGGATGCCCAGCATACCTTGATAGAAGTTACGTTCGGGAAAGGTAAGAATGGCCTCGCCGCCAAAGCTTTCGCGCAAAGGCGTGCCCAACAGACATATCAGAATGAAGACTCCCCAGATGGGCAGCAGATATTTCAACCGGTCACGGCTGAAGAAATAAATCACGGCACATACCAGATAAGTCCAGCCGATGGATCCCAATATTCCCCAATAAGCCCCGAATACACCTTCCTGCGGATTGCGGAAGGTAAAGGCAAGGTAGAGAAGAACCAATACGCCGATTATCTTGAAAGCACGGAAAAGGTTCTTCTGAGTACCGGAAGCCGGTTTCGGATATTGGTTCCACACGCCGATAAAGCCTATGGCCATCAAGAACCAGTATACCCCTATCGGATAGGGAGCTTCCGGTGAAAGCCGGAACTCCGAGTTTGTGATGAATGCCCCCATCACCAGCAAAGCAAAGGTGCGGGAAAGGATATGTCCTAAGGTGGATTCTGCCGAAAAGCCTTTGGCATATCTGCGTTCGATGGCGTATGGTATGGACATTCCCACTGCAAACAAGAAGCAGGGGAATACAATATCCGCCAGTCCCATAAAGTCTTCACCATAAACGGCATGTTCCAGCCAATGGGGTACGTCATGCACTTTCCAGAAGTCATTGACGAAAATCATGGTGAACATGGTCAACGCCCTCAGCATGTCAATGGCCGGATTGCGCCGTGAATAAACAGTCTTGTCACTCATATCATCTTGCTTTAGAATTCGGAAACCAACATCAGCCATCTGGCAGCCGAAGAGCCCCAGACTTCCTTATAAGTAGCCGTATTGAACTGCGACCAGTAGGGAGCATCTTCATTGAAATAAGACTGCATACCTACGGGTATCTCTCCTACCGTTTCTCCGGGCAGTGCCGTATAGAGCTGCGGATAGTTGCTGCCCTCCCCATAAATCATGGACTGTCCGAAAGGATTCCTGCCTACAACCCAGAAGAGCTGCTGTTCGGCAATGTCTTTCAGTTCCTTGTCCTTCAACACTCTGGCGCAAATGGCTGCGGCTTTTCCGGTAGACAAATGTACGGCAATATTTCCTTTGAACGAGAACCAGACGGGGAATATACGCAAGTAATGCTCCTTATCCAGACGGATACCGTTCTCGAGCTGTTCTTTGAAATCCTTCGCAGCACCACTGCGAATGCCTACCTGGACGGCGTAGAAGTTGACGGAGTCTTCACTTCATCCTTGTGATAGATGCCGCTGGGCACCATTCCATAAGGATATACATACTTCATGATGTTCTTCAGATAACCGCCATAGAGTTTCATGGCACGAATCCACTGCTCATACTCGGCATGACGGGGCTGCGTTTCGCAGAGGGCGGCAAGGGCTTCCATGTAGGCATAATCGCGAGACTGATGAGTATAGTGTACAATGGACTTCTTTGCCAAATCGCGATAGAAGAAGCCGCAGGTCTTGTCTTTGTCTTTCAACGGTTCGGTGCGCTGGCACTGCAAGGTGTAGCGGATGGCTTTTACAGCCTCATCGGCATACTGCTGTTCGCCGGTCAGCTTATAGAGCATGCTGGCCGCCCATGAGATGTTGGCGTGATACTGGCTCTCGGATGCCATGGCGGCATGTCCCCCACCCTTCTTTATCAGCTCGGCAAAGCCAAGTTCGTTGAAGCGCTTCATGGCATAGCCGAAGTCTTCCTTTGCAATCTTCTTCAGATTACCCTTAAGCGACTCGTCATTTTCAATCCTCATGGAGGCATACGCTTCAATTCCTGCAAGCAGGAAATTCTCCAAAGCTCCGTTATGGACAAGCAGTTCGCGGCGACCGGCATCATCGTCGGTGCCCACCTTACCGTCGGTCCATAGGTTGGTGCCCCATGTCTGTGCACGGTAGCCATCGCCCAGACGGGTCTTCATCACATAGTCCATTCCCCACAAAGCCTCTTCCATCAGGCGGTTGTACAAGTCTATATTGCCTTTTTCTTTGGCACGTTCGGCCATCAAGAGCAAGGAATAGGCTATCTCTCCCGTCTGTAAGGTCTGTTGGGACATATCGGCGGCATCGTGCCATCCTCCGTTTATAGGAATGATATGTCCGTTGTAAGTGGCATGCAGGTCATTATGACAAGCCCCGTGCTTTCCGGGAACGGGATAACCGCAACGCTCGCAGAACAGGAAGTTCACCATACGCCAGGCAGAATCATCCCACACATCCTGATGGATATAGAAAGGCAAGGTGGTGACATCCCCTACCTGAATGACGTAACGGCCTTGTGTCTTGAAGTCCGAGAAGTCTATTGTCTCGAACTCTCCCAGGCCGGTCTTTTCCTTACGAACGGGACCGGTATAAACAATGGCCTGCGTAGCGGCATCCTTCAACTGGAACTGTCCGCCGTGCTTTTCCACATTGACAATGGCGCTTTTGGGGCTCTCTATACTATAACCGGTAGTAGAGAAGATGATGCGATTCTGTGCAGGCATCCAGCCTTTCACGGTTTCCGGGTTCTCCACCTTCTGAAGTTCCACGGCATCTACATCGAAGCGAAGGAAGTCGCCCATAGTACGTTCTTTGCCGAACACTTCGATGGCAAATGAAATCTTGGTTACCTTGTCGCGCGCCAGTCCGGACATCTCGACGAAGCATTCGTTCCATTGGTTATTTTTCAGATTGATTTCGTGGTAGCCTTCCCGACCGTAAATGTCGGGTACTTTTATTTCTCCGTCATTCTCCACATAAAGGTTGAGGTAGATGCTGCGTGCTCCTTCGCACGTGGGATAGATATAGAACTTCAGGCGGTTGTAACCTTCCCAGTTCACACCTCCTATATCATAAGAGGCCATGCAAGTGCCGCGTCCCAAACCCCAGCCAAGAATCTTCTCCGGATGGGCGGGAGCTTCCAGACGCAGACTGTGCTTGCCGGACTTGCTCCGTTCGTCAGTCAAACCAATCTTACCGATGCCCTTATGCGACCATTTGGAGAAATCCTCCATATCACACAGCATCACGGTTTCCAACACTTTCTTTTTCAAGCCGAATGTTTCGAAAGCCTTTGTCTCGTCGAGCGGTAACGGACTGTGCACGTAGCCCGTGCTGACGATGTCGGCTTTCAACTTTTCATCTACCTGGGCATGAAGCAAAACGCAGCAACCGATAACTAAATCAAAAAGCAAAAAGATAAGTTTTATTACATTCTTCATCATATTATAATTATTAAGTTATAAGGTGATTAAAGCATAAAGGAGAAGAAAATTAGTACAAATATATGAGGAACTATGCCTAATCTCAATTTTCAACAAGTCTTTGAATAGTTGTTTGAGTGGCATACTCTCTACTAATACAATAAGTTTCTCCATATACAGTAGTAACATATGCCCTAAGTTCAGAAGTTACAGGACTACCAAAAATAACTTTAGCAGCATCTCCTTCGGAAAGCAAGCAAAAACATGCCCTGTAGTCCCCCATTCATATTTCAGAATAGGGTGATTGCCGACAACACGTACCATATACACGTCAACTCCAAAGCGCTTTACCTCTGTTGGGTAATTAACAAAATCTCCTTCAAAAAATCGAGGATACAAATAACTTATCGCTGATTTATCTCCCTCACTAAACCCAGACCATTGATATTCGGCAGTTCCTCCATTCATCACAGAATAGGGATCTGAATCAAAAGTTCCAGTAATACCATTGGCCACAGATTCACCCAATGATTTCCAATTTGTATGCCTTAGTCCGAAGCAATGTCCCAACTCATGTACCATATTATATATCTTCTGAAGTCTTGGAATGGTTTTGTTATAATCATAATCCAAATTTATCCAAATAGAGGAACCTGGTTTTCCATTCATAGGCCAAGAGCCTGCCGCAATAGTATTGTTCGGTAAAGGAGCGCTAGCATCACTACGGATGAGTATATCCGGATTGGCAGCTGTAGTATAAGTCATTTTAAGGTTACTAAGAGGATTCCACAGATTGATGCTTCCTGTATTTCATCTCGCCAATCATCCACACCTGATGCAGGTATCGAGCTATCAACACCAACGGTAATTGCTCTTTGTTTGGGGTGACCAATTAAACCGGTAGTATGATAAGCCTGCCTTGTTTGTGGTTGACTATAAGTGACAAGTTTACTTTTTTCAAGGTATATATCACCTTGAATAAGATAACCTGACTTCAACTCTACCACATCTAAAGTATCGAATCCAAGTGATTGGATTATACACATACCATCTTCTATTGAAACGCTTTGCTGTTCTTCTTGTTCTTCAAAGTCAACAGTTTCCAACTCATTATAACAAGCGCTCATAAACATTAAAAACATAGAATAGCATAATATAAACAAGCCATTCACGAGATATTTTGAATTCATAATAATCAATTATTATATTAAACAAAAAATACATAAAGGGAAATATGAAATATGTTTTTCATACTTCCCCTTAAAAAAACATGCTTCAAAAAGTCCTCATCACTTAATCTCTATGATAATAATGCGGATTAGAAGTTCGGTTTATCTACATCCCAGAAGATGCGAGTACCGCCATTGTCCGGTCCGCCCAACATTTCGACGGCTTTGGCATAACCGGTAGGATTATTGCCTTTTTCATTGATGGTGAAGGGTAAACGGCGTGGGCCAAGATCTGTATCAATCTCACCTTGACTGTAGTTCACCATTACCGGGAATAATTTGGGATAACCAGTGCGACGTATCTCAGCCCAGCCATTCATACCTTCAGGATAAATAGCAATCCAGCGTTGTGTGGCAATCTTAGCAAATTTTTCCTCGTTACTCAAAGACTCGTCCCATTTAGCAGTCACCTTGCTCTGGCCTTCAATGCTGGCAGCGGGAATAACGGGGTCTACATACGCTGCAGCAGTAGTCGTACTGCTTAAATAATCGCCCACAGCGGCTCCCCATTGTTCGAACGATGTCCGTATACCCTTTTCATACAAGCTCTGAGCGGTGCCCTTACCATTTACATCCCAACCACGCAAAGCAGCTTCGGCTTCCAACAAAATGGTTTCGGCAGCAGTTGCCAAAATAGCAGGAGAGGTTTCTGTCAAGTTGGGTCGACTTACAATCGCCTTATAGGCATCCGAAAACCCTTCTTCTTCCAGTCCTTTAATACCAAGACGAATACCAAAATATTCACTCTTGCTGTTCTGTGTAGCATACTTATCAAGACGCGCATCGCCCATACCAGACAAGATAGAAGGAATATTAGCGCCTAAAACACCATCTCCATAGTTGAATGCAATACCGTAAAGCGGATTGACATAACCGTTTCCTGCAATGCCGAAATTAGCATCATTGGTTTCAATCAATCCATTACTATCGTTCATGCAGCTTCCGCCTCACTTTTTGCCCAAGCAGCATCATACTTCACAATACGCATGGCCAAACGCAAACGAATGGTGTTACACAACTGCGCCCATTTGTTCAAGTTACCTCCATAGGCATAATCAAACATCATAAACGAAGCCACATCCTTTTCTTTAGCAGTACGCAGCACGTCTGCAGCTTCTTTCAATTCTTCAAAGAATTTTTTATAAGCATCCTGTCCTGAATCATACTCACCACCAGTAGCCGATTCGCCATAGTGAGAATAGATAATACATCCGTATTGGTCGGCAAGACGCGACATAGCTATTACGCGGCAGATGGTATTGATAGCCTCGAAATGGGCATACGTCTCCATATCGTCTTTGCACTTGTTGGTGATTTTCAAGCTTTCCACCATTACGTTTCTATAAGCATAATCCCAACAGTTGTCATTCCATCCTGCATTCATGGCATAGGTCACATTACTTACATTGCCGGCAAATGCAGTAGCCGTACTGATATAGCCTGACCACAAATCGGCATTCAAATTTTGAATAAGCTGATATTCCCATACATTGACACCTGCATTTTTATTATAATAGATAGACTGCATCATGGGAATGAAGTGCATACCAATGTAGTTGTTATCTTGTTTTAGTTCTTCATCGCTCACTCCCTTCGGATTAGTGTTCATATCCTCGAACGCTCCCGTACATGCCGAGAATAAGGTAGCTGCCAGCAGCGCTACAGCTGTAAGTCTAAATATATTTTTCATAATCATATCTACTGTTTAAAAATTAACTTTCAAGTTGAACCCAATCGAACGGTTGGTAGGCATACCAAACACATCAACTCCTTGCAGACGGTTGCTGGTAGAAAGCATGCCATCAGGATCATATGGAGCATTGTTCTTGAAGAAGAACAGGTTGCGGCCTACAAGTGAAACCTGTGCGTTCTTAATGACACCAGTCTTTGCCAACCAAGCCTGAGGCAGACTATAGCCAATGGAAAGTTCGCGCAAACGTATGTTGGTAGCACTGTACATATAATGCTCGGTCACACCCGCACGGCCACCAACCTGATTATAGAAGCCTTCCACATCTGTAATTTGACGGCCTTCCAGCATCACGTAACCACGGTCACGAGCATCACCCGTTGCCTTGCTTACTCCCTGCTGATCGAGGTCGGCTTCCGTCAAAGACATCACTTCACCTCCAAAACGTCCATCAATCAAGAAGTAAAGAGAGAAGTCCTTCCACGTGATTGTATTGCTCCACCCCAAGTTAAAATCAGGAGTAGAATTACCCAGTTTCACCGGATTTGTCTTATCCACCAATGGAAGTCTATCACTATCTTTTTGTCCTTCTTTTGCAGGTTCATACTGAATATTGCCTTTTTCGTCACGTACAAAAGTAGTACCGTAAATGTCACCAAACGAACCACCTACTTCTAAACGACTCCATACATTGTTACTTTCGCCACCGCTAAATGTAAAATAACCAAAGTCATCACCAGCCAGTGCCTTTGCTTCGTTCTTATTGGTTGCAAAATTAACACCGGTTTTCCAGCGGAAATCCTTAGTCATGACAGGAGTTCCATTCAACATAACTTCGACACCGGTATTCTGAATATCACCGGCATTGATGTAATATCGGGCGTATTGTGAACCTGACGGAGCATCCAACGTAAAGAGTTGATTCTTTGTATTAGTCTTATAATAAGTGAAGTCGAACTCCAAGCGGCTATTGAAAAAGCGCCACTCAGTACCAAACTCAATGGAAGTAGTCATTTCCGGTTTCAGTTCTGCAAACGGAGCTGTACTGTTGAAATTGATGCTACCACTCTTTGTAATGGAGTTGAGAGGATTTGAAGTATAAGTATTCAAACCGTTACCCACCTTTGACCATGCACCGCGAATCTTACCTAAATCAATCCAAGAAGGTAATTTCAATGTTTCGTTCAGCAACCATGTCACACCTACTGACGGATAGAAAAAGCCTTTGTTTTTGTATTTGGTAAATGCCAATGTTGAAGTCCAGTCGTTACGTGCTGTCACGTCCACATAAATCTGATCTTTGAAGCCTACCTGACCGGTGAAGAACACACTCTGGCTTTGAGTATGGGTTTTCCAATCGGTCAATGAGCCTTGTTCAAGGAGCAGTTCTGCATAGTGAATACGTTGGGCACAGAGAGTATACCCGGATAGGAATCGAAACCTGTACCGTTTCCTGTATAATCGTTGATGCTGGCACCTACCGAAGCATTGACACTGAAGTTAGTGAATTGCTGTTGATAAGTAAACAAAACATCCCCATAAGAAGAAAGGCTACTTGATTCACCGTAGATGTAACGACCGTTAGTTCCTGTTCCAGCCGGATTCATACCACACAACACCGGGCTGGTACCTGCATACATACGTGTATTATTCTTGTCTACAACATAGTCGGCACTACCACGAGCCTGTATACTGAACAGGTCATTGAACTTATACTTCACACTCAGATTCAACAATGTACGATAACGGGTATCCTCATTCGGAACCTTATTAATCAACCAATAGGGATTCTGCTCCATATCAGTACCTTGAGATTTATACCAGTTCTGGTCCATTATGTTACGACCGGCATTAAGAATCTGATAATTATCTTTGTAGTAGTTAAAGTCCTTTCCACCTTCAACACCACCACGCGGGAAGTGATAAAGACCTACCAAAGGATTCATGTAATAACCTCCCGAAGTAGTACGGTTATTCCCCCTTTGATACATCGCATTGATATTGGCATCAACAGTCAGTTTGTTATTGAGGAAGTTGGCAGTTTCGCGAAAATTGAAATTATGCTTCACCAAGCTATTACCTTCCACCACGCCCTTGCCGTAAGTATTAGCATAGGAAAAGTAAGTTTGCATAGCTTGCGAACCCATGCTCAACGAGAGCGAGTTGATAGTAGTGACACCTGTTTTGAAGAAATCGTCTGTATAGTCGGGACTACCTTTGATATCACTGCCCCAACTGGTTGACACACCCGTATAGTGATTCTGGAATTCGGGAATACCGTATGCAGCTATATCGAAAGTGGTGCTGGTATTGAAACTGATACTGGCGCGTCCTTCCTTGCCCTTCTTAGTGGTAATAATCACCACACCATTGGCAGCCGAACTACCGTAAAGTGCAGCAGCGGCAGGGCCTTTCAATATGTTCATGCTCTCAATATCATCGGGATTCAGATTGGAAATACCGTCGCCACGGTCGTAGTTACCACTGTCGTTGTCTCCGCCGATAGTAGTTGAGGTATTTTCGTTGGTAGATGAACCGAACGGTACACCGTCTATTACATACAACGGCTGGTTACTTCCGCTTACCGAACGGTTACCACGGATAATCACTTTGGAAGAACCTCCCAAACCGGAAGAACTCTTATTAATCTGCACACCTGCCGTCTTACCGGCCAATGCATTCATCATATTGGGGTCTTTCACACGTGCCAGTTCATCACCGTTTACCACCTGGGTAGAGTACGTCAGTGATTTTTCTTTCTTTGCGATACCCAATGCCGTTACCACCACTTCATCCAGCAGCTTGGCATCATTCTTTAATGTGACTCTTATCGTCCCCGGAGTGATGGGAACTTCTTGTGTTATCATACCTACGAAAGACACTTGCAGGATTTTCGCACCTGCGGGCGCATCTGTAATAGTGAATTTGCCGTCTAAGTCTGTTACGGCTCCGGTAGTGCTTCCTTTTACCAATACGGAAGCTCCGATAATCGGTTCATTGTCCTCAGCTGAAATAACGATACCGGTAATGGGGGAATTTTGGGCTGCTACCCAACCGATGGCTGCCAGCAGGCAAACCAAGGTCAGCATAATTCTTTTTTTCATAAGCTGTTTTTCGGAAAATAAATATTAGATTAAATGTGTGTTAAGTTAATAAACAGATTCTGATGGGGTCTGTCTTTCCGATTGACAAGCAGGGTTGAATGTCAATCTCATTTGTTTCTTTTTGTATGCTACATAGGCTATTAGAATGTTACGGTTAATACTCGAGCTTATTAAAATGTCTCTTATTCTGCAGATTTCTTTTTAAGCTTCGTATATAAAACCGGGTAGAGAACCGCAACCCTATCGAGAAACAGAAGTTTCTTTGCTAATAAAAGTTAATCGGGTTCGGAAGAAGAAGGAAAAACTAATACGATTTTCTTAATGTTGCCCTCACCGCCCTCACTCACTTCCCGAACCGCCCTGTTCATCGGCATTACATGGGTGAGTGAGGGCAAATAAAAAGGGTGAGGGCAAATTTTGCCCTCACCGGTGTTCGGTCTGTCCCGTTCCCTTGCTTTCTCTTGTCTCGTCCCCTTCTTTCTCTTGTTGTGTCCGCTTCTTTGTCTTATAGAGGCTTTGAGTTTCTGAGCGGCTCACTATAGTGGTCTGACTCGTTCACTATAGTGAATGGAGTTGTTCACCATAGTGAGCTGATTTGTTCACCCGAGTGAGCCGACAATGAACAAAGGCTGTTTCGGGGACAGACACCAAGCGTTTGAGGGATAAAGCAACGGGGAAAGACGGACTGAACAAGGGGAGCGTTCCGGACTACGTGCTTGAATCCCGTGACAGATGACAGACGGTTCTTCCCCTTTATCTTTGAAGAAGCTGTTTTGAAATGATAAATCCCCATTTATCTACCAGGCTGTTTTTTAAGCCTAACTAACGTGCACATACTCGAGAGTCCTATCTGCCAAGGGCAAGTCCATACATAAAACAAACCGTCCGGCCCGGAATGAAAATAATTCACTCCAAGTCGGACGGTTCAAAAACAAACAAATGGAAATCTATTCCTCGTACATCTTGTCAATCAGCCCTTGTAGTTCTTTGCCACTACAGAGCGTTTCAGCTTCAGCGTGTTCGTCAGCTCGCCACGCTCCATGCTGAACGGTTCGGTCAGGAGCGTGAAGCGCTTCACTTGCTCATAATGGGCAAATTGCTGCTGCAAGGTATCGATACGGGCACGGAACAACGCCTGTATCTTGGGATGTTGCAGTAACTCATCCATATTGCTGTATGCAATGCCTTTCTCCTTGGCATAATCCTTCACAAAGCCATAAACGGGAACTATCAAAGCGGAAACAAACTTACGCTCATCGGCAATGACAGCAATCTGGTCAATGTAACGGTCAATAGCCAGCTTCGTTTCCAATGCCTGCGGCGAAATGTATTTTCCGTTGGAGGTCTTGAACAAGTCTTTGATACGCTCCGTCAGATACAGATGCTATCCTTCAAATAACCGGCATCACCCGTGTGGAACCAACCGTCACGGTCGATGGCAGCAGCCGTTGCCTCCGGTTTCTTGTAGTAGCCGGTAGTGATAGTCTTACCACGAAGAAGTATCTCGTTGTTCTCGCCAATCTTCACCTCCACATCAGGCATCACCGTACCTACGGAACCAATCTCATAGCCTTCGTTGAGGAAGCAGGAAACGGTAGCCGTAGATTCCGTCAGACCATAGCCCACCACCATGTTTATACCTACAGAATGCACAAACTCGCAGATTTCATCGGGCACAGCAGCACCTGCCGTAGGAAAGAAATTACCGTTCTCAATACCTATCGTCTTCTTCAGCAGAGCATAAATGGTCTTTTCGTAGAACTTGTATTTCAGATGAAGCATCATCGGAGGAGTCTTTCCTTGGCGCAAATAATCAATGTTATGCGTCCTGCCCACCTTGATGGCATCCAACATCATCGCCTTACGCAGACCGGTTTCCTGGGAAATCTTCTCCTGCACACCGGCATAGACTTCTCCCAAAAACGGGGTACACTGCACATCAGTGTAGGGCGTATCTCTTTAATAGTAGTTTGGATATCTTGTGGACGGAGATTGATGCAGACCTGCACTCCCCGATGTATACAAAGGTAGGTCCATGCCTTTTCGAATACATGGGTCAGCGGAAGGAAGTTCATGGAAACATCCTGGTCTGTCATGAAAGGCAATCGGATATCATGAATGCGGAAAGCCTCTCTATAATTGAAATGATGGAGCATGACACCTTTCGGCTCACCGGTAGTACCGGAAGTATAAAGGATATTGGCGAGGTCATCATCTGAGGCAGCTGCTGTACGTTCTTCTACAATGGCATTGTGCTGCAACTCTTCATCCATTGCCATAAATTCATCAAAATAGATGGAAGTCATGTCGCGCGGATCTTTCACCACAGCACGGTCGAAGATGATGAGCTGCTGCAGAGACTGGCAAAATCCGAACACGCTGAAAGCGGCATCGTACTGGAACTGCTCGCCTACAAACAGATAACGTATCTGTGCATCGTTGATGATATACTGTGCCTGGGCCGGTGAGCTGGTAGCATACAAAGGTATAGTCACCGCCCGGTTGGCGAATGCACCGAAATCAGTAAAGAGACATTCGGGTTTATTCTGCGAGAAGATACCGATATTCTCTTGTGGCTCTATTCCCAAAGCCACCATTGCATTGGCAGTCCGGCGTACAGTCTGTGAGAACTCTTTCCAAGAGATGGGTATCCATTGTGCAGTTTCATAGTCCCTGTATTTCAGGGCTATTTTGTCTCCATACTTCTCTGCCTGGCGATGCACCAGGACAGATAAATGATGATAAGTCATAACTTTTGATATTGGTAAATACGGTACAAAGGTAGTGGTTTCATTTGAAACTAATTTGATATTAGCGGGTAATTATTCAAACTTTACCTTTAAAGTATCCGACCATCCGTTAGCAAATTATCCACAAAAGATACTTTCTTTACCATTAAAACAATAGAAATATATTAAATATCTATATATTTGTGGTGATATACAAACTAAATCAAATTCAATGAACATGAAAAAAGTATTGCTTTTAATGGCTATGCTGACCATAGGTTTAGCAAGCATCAATGCTCAAGACAACCTCAGATGGGGAGCAACAGTCGGCATGAACTCCAGTAACTTCTCCATTACCGGTTTCGACAGTAAAATAGGCTTTCATGCTGGGGTAAAGGCTGAAGTAGGATTGCCTCAAATTTCAGAAGGAGTCTACCTCGATATGGGTGCATTACTTACGCTGAAAGGAGCCAAAATAGACGGAGGCTCTGCTGCTTCTATCAAGTTCAATCCCTACTACCTGGAAATTCCTGTACACATTGGCTATAAATATGCAGTGAATGAGAACTTTGCCATATTCGGCAATGCCGGTCCTTATTTAGCCATCGGTCTTTTTGGCAAAGCCAAGGCAGAAGGAGATATTCTTGACGAATATGAGTTTGATGATAACTCCACCAATGTATTCGGGGATGATGCCATGAAGCGTTTTGATTTCGGTCTCGGATTAAAAGCCGGAGTCGAATTCAGTCAGAAATATCAGATTTCCATCGGTTATGACTGGGGACTGGTAGAGAACATTAAAGATTCAGGCAACAAAAACCGCAACTTGATGATATCACTCAGTTGCTTCTTCTAAACAATATTGAAAAAACAGAAAGGACGTCGGTTTGGCGTCCTTTTCATTTTTTATCCGTAAGTTTGCGGCCAGATTATTTATTTACCGAATATGATTTACGATATACCGACTTTAACTTCCGAAGCAATCGGATTGCTCAAATCACTGATAGCCATTCCTTCCTTGAGCCGCGACGAGGAGAAGGCGGCAGATTATCTGCAGAACTATATCGAAATGCAAGGCATGGCAACAGGACGTAAAGGCAACAATGTATGGTGCCTCAGCCCGATGTTCGACTTAAAGAAACCGACCTTGCTGCTGAATTCCCATATCGACACCGTAAAACCCGTCAACGGGTGGCGGAAAGATCCTTTCAAACCAACGCTGGAAAGTAATGGAAAGCTCTACGGGCTGGGCAGCAACGATGCCGGAGCCAGTGTAGTCAGCCTGCTGCAAGTATTCCTGACATTGTGCCGCACCACTCAGGCCTACAATCTGATATATCTTGCCTCGTGTGAGGAGGAAGTATCAGGCAAGGGGGGAATAGAATGCGTATTGCCGGAACTCCCTCCCATACAGTTTGCCATTGTAGGCGAGCCGACAGAGATGCAACCTGCCATTGCAGAAAAAGGATTGATGGTGCTGGACGTAACTGCTACCGGAAAATCGGGACATGCAGCCCGAAACGAGGGAGATAATGCTATATATAAGGTATTGGATGATATTGCCTGGTTTCGTGATTACCGTTTCCCAAAAGAATCTTCCCTGCTGGGTCCCGTGAAGATGAGCGTAACCATGGTAAACGCCGGTACACAGCATAACGTCATTCCCGACCGTTGTACTTTTGTCGTAGACATTCGCAGCAACGAGTGTTATAGCAATCAGGAGCTATTCGATGAAATACAGAAACACATCACGTGTGAAGCCAAAGCCCGCTCCTTCCGGCTAAGCTCTTCACACGTAGCTCCGGAGCATCCGGTAGTGCAAAAGGCTATTGCCATGAAACGTACTCCTTTCGGCTCACCGACCTTGTCCGACCAGGCACTGATGCCATTCTCTTCTCTGAAGATGGGACCGGGGAAAAGTGCCCGTTCACACACTGCCGATGAATTTATCTTTGTCAAGGAGATAGAGGAGGCGATAGGGATGTATCTGGAGCTGCTGGAAGAAGTAAAAATTTAAATTATCATTATCTGTTCAGCCACGGCTCCGGATTCAGTTTTTCCTTCTCTTTCCTCAATTGGAAGTGTAGCACCGTACGACCATTGTCGGCCCCATCCGAGAAGATTTGTCCGAGAGTCTGTTTGGTGGTAACATCATCGCCCTGCTTCACCGAGGCCGATGACAAGTTGCAATAGACTGATATATAATTCCCGTGACGGACAAGGATATTGAACAGTCCGTTCAGTTTAAAGACAGCCGCCACTTTACCATTGAAGATGGCACGGGCTTGGGCACCCGGTTTCCCTTGTATATCGATGCCCTTATTGTCCAGCTTGACATTGCGCAAACCTTCCACAGAATACTGGCCGTAATGGCTGGTAATGATATACGCGCCGGTGATGGGCATCGGCAACTTACCGCGATTATTAGCAAAGTTCCCTGATAATTCACGGTCTGCCTTACTCATGGAGTAAGTTTCCAAAGGCTGTGCCTTCGGCTTTGCGGGCGTAGAGGCAGTTGCCGTTTTTTCGTTTTTTTCACCAGCCTTTTTACGTGCGGCTGCCTCACGGCGCGCTTCTTCTGCCGCACGCTTACGCGCTTTCTCTATTTCTTCCGCTATCAGACGGTCAATGCGTGCATTGAGCTGATTGGCTTCACGGCGTTTCTTATTCAGTTCGTTCTGTAAGCCCCGCTGTTTCTTTTTCAGATTGGCTACCAACAACTTTTGTTCCTTCTCCTGCGCTTCCAGCTTGACTTTCTCCTCTTCACGTTCTTTCAACAATCCTTCCTTGGCAACCTTCACTTGCTGAAGCTCAGTCTTCTTACGGTTCACCTGCTCCTGCTTTTTCAACACTTCCTCGCCTTGCAGGCGCTGATAAGTAGCATATTCACGTACATAGCGCATGCGTCGATAGGTCTGTGCCAGGCTCTTGGCAGAGAAAATGAACATCAGCTTCTCTTCAATGGAGCGGTTCTTATACAAATATTGAACGGACGATTCGTATTTCTTCTTCTTGTCCCTTAGGTCACGTTGCAGGCGGGTCAACTGACGTTCTAATGAAGACAACTCGCGCTCTATGGATTCCACATCATTATTGATAGTCAGAATATAGCGTTTGCGCTCTTCTATCTGTCCGGTCAGTGCAGCAAGACCGTTCAACTGGCTTCCCACATCCTTCTTGGTGGTTATCAACAGCGTTTCCGACTCTGCTATCTGTTTCTGCAAGGCACCACGCTTGCTTTCCAGTTCCTTAATCAGCTTGTTGGACTGGGCTAGGAGCGGAGAAACCGGCAAAAGGAGGAGAAAGAAGAGAAGGAGAAGCTTCATAAGTTATGAGTTATAAGTTATGAGGGATTATCTGACAATTATCAACTAATCAAAGGTCCATCAGCATTTCCAGCAGTTCTTCCAGCTCCACCTCTTTATATTTCTGTGAGAGCTGGGTAGGAGTCAGTGCAAAAGGCTTATCCGAGAAGTTGGAAAGTTCAATCTTTCCCTTTTCCAGAGAGGGTATCCCGAGTTCCTTGCCGGTAAGCACCTTCTTGCCATTGGGTTTGGAAGCAGCATAAAGCAGTTTCTCCAAATGGGCAAAATCCGCCTTCTTGGGCAGCACATCCTTCAGTTCCTTACGTGTTGCACGGACATAACGTTTTCCCATACGGTCTACCAACAGAATCTCATCCGGGGTGACTTCCATACGTGCCACCTCCGTACGAAGTATCGGCATCAGAAAGGAAATCTGCATGCATTCTTCCTTCTTCAACTTCATCGTACCGTTCACAGTAAGGGTGGCATCTTTATGGGGTACCGTCAGCTGCACTTTGGAGGAAAGGCAGGCAGATTCTCCGGACAGAGAACTTGAGTGACGCGAAGTCTTGCAACCGGCAAGCCCCACAGCCAGCAACAACAGCAAGGACAACAGGCGCATATCCTTGCCATATCATTCAGCAGGTTTAGTTTCATCTGATATATATTTCTTTTTTTGTATTTTCTGTTTCAACGTATCAGAGCGATTGCCCTTATCCCAGGCTTGTTTCCAGTATTTCAAGGCACCTTCCGCATCGCCAGTCATGTAATAGATATCTCCGCAATGTTCCAAGACCACGTCACTGCTATCTTTATCATTCTTTATCGCCTCATCTATGTAGAGACGCGCCTCGGCATAATTACCTTTAACAAACAATATCCATGCATATGTATCGAGATAGGTGGAATTGTTCGGCTCGGCTTTCACTGTCTTGTAGCTCATCTCTTCCGCCTTGTCCAAGTCGCGGCGCTCCACGGAAAGATAATATGCGTAGTTATTCAAGGCACCGATGTTTGAAGGATTGTACACCAAAGCGGAATCATAAGCCGCATAAGCTTCCACATGCAGATTCTTGGTGTGATAAGCATCACCGATAATGGCATAAAAATCTGATACGACCTCCTTCTTGCTGTCGTCCTTGACATGCGACAAAGCCTTTTGACAGATGGCAAGGGCATCATCCGTCCGTTCCGCCTGGTTGTAGGCAATGGCCAGATAGAAATAGAACTCCAACATATCGGGATTGGACTCCACACCGGCTTCGCACAAATTCATTATTTCCTTGTAATCCTCCTGGCGCACAGCTTCCCCCAGCAATGTCATACGAGCCGCTGTGTTGGTAGGGTCTATCGCCAGAACCTGGCGCAGAACCGGTCCAGCCTCCTTGTTCATTCCTTTGGAAAGAAGATATTGGGCATACAGCAAAGGTAATTGCGCCTCATCGGGCTCCTGCTCCATGATACGGTTGAAGAGCGTAATGACACGTGTGCTGTCCTTGCCTGCCTGCTCGTTCTGCACGATGAACTGCCGCATCACATTCAGTTTGGTGTCCGAAGCCACTTTCTTGTTCAGCAACAGCGTGTCCAATTGCTGTTCATACAGCCCCTTCTGTCCGGTCTCTTCGTAGTAAGAAGCCAATGAGTACATGGCCATTGCATTGTCCGGCTCTTCGGCCAGCACCTTCTTGTAAATCTCATAAGCTTCCTGCTTTTTCCCGTTCTGCATATAGACATCCCCCAGCACAACTTGATAGCGCATATCGTTGGGATACTCTTCTACCAGACTTTCTATTTCATGAAAGGCGCTCTTGTCGTCCTTCTTTTGCAGATAGATGCGGAACTTCTCCATACTGAGCTGTTCATTCTTGCCCATCCGTTCCTCGAGCTTGTTCAGTATACCGATAACTTTGTCATACTCTTCCTGGCGGTTGTAAATCTCCAGCAAGTTGTATAGCGGGTCCAGCTTATCCGAGAAACGTACCGCCATATTTTCCAACAAGGCAGCGGCTTTCTCCGTTTCGTTTTGCTGCATATACAGATTGGCAAGTCCCTGGGCATACCAGTAATTATCGGGAGCATTCTCCACCGCCTTTTCCAACGCGGCTTGTCCCAACGGCACCTGCTTGAGGTACATATAATACTGGGCCATCTCATACAAAGCCGATGATGCGTTCGGGTTTATCGTCAGGCAATGTTGCAGGACATCGAAAGCCGCATCATAGTCTTTTTGGACTTTCAGACGGGCGGCTTCAAGAAAGAAGTAGTCGTAACGGCGCTGCTGTTCGGGGGTAAGCTCCTTTACGGGCGAAACGTCGGCTTTCTTCGACTTCTTCCGTTTCTTCAATTCCTTCCGTGCCTTTTCAGACCGACCGTACCCGCTCATTTTCTCCTTTGAAGCTTGAACGTTGGCAGCCTGCACTCCGTACGTAGTAAAGCAGAAGGTACCTATCAACAACGCAAGTATTATTTTTACTCTGATTCTCATCTATTTAATTATAAATTCTTAACCCGTAAAACGGAACAATATCCATTCATTTTTTACCCGTATGCCCGAAACCTCCGGCACCGCGCTCCGTCTCATCCAGCACTTCCACTTCCTGCCAAAGAGCTTGTTCGTGACGCGCTATCACCATTTGTGCAATCCTCTCCCCATCTTCGATGACGAAGGTTTCTGCAGAAAGGTTGACGAGAATAATACAAACCTCACCACGGTAATCGGCATCAATCGTTCCAGGGGAGTTCAGCACGGTAATCCCCTTCTTAATGGCCAATCCACTACGCGGACGCACTTGCGCCTCAAATCCTTCCGGAAGAGCGATATAAAGGCCCGTAGGCACCAGACACCGCTGCATCGGAGCCAGCGAAATAGGTTCGTTAAGGTTTGCACGGATATCCATTCCTGCAGACAGCTCAGTGGCATAAGCCGGAAGCGGATGCTTTGATTTATTGATGATTTGTACGTTCAACATGATGTTATTTACGATTTGACGATTTACTATTTACGATTGGGGCTACTTCTATTCTTACAATTCGAGTAATTCAAGTTTCGCAATTCATCTTCCTTTTACTATAAACTTGGGCGAAAATACGGCTTTTTATACAAAATAGTGATACATTTGCAGTTAAATAATAGTAACTTCAATCGTAAATAGTAAATCGTCAAATCTCAAATAACATCATGATGAATTGGAATACGCTCATATCTGCCAAACGCTTCGGACTGGAAGAGTTTCACCAGGAACGCCATGAAAACCGCTCGGAATTCCAACGTGACTATGACCGCCTTGTCTTCTCTGCTCCCTTCCGCCGTCTGCAGAACAAAACCCAGGTATTCCCTCTTCCCGGTAGTGTATTCGTCCACAACCGATTGACACACAGCTTGGAAGTATCATGTGTAGGCCGCTCACTAGGCAACGATGTATCGAAAGCTCTCATTGCCCGCCGTCCGGAACTGCAAGACAGCTACCTCACCGAAATAGGCTCCATCGTTTCCGCCGCCTGCCTGGCACAGACTTGGGAAATCCTCCTTTCGGACATTCGGGAGAACGAGCTATTTCCACCTTTTTTCTGAAGGAAAAGGAATGTCCCTGAAGGGCCAACTGACACCTTCCCAATGGGAGGACCTTACCCACTTTGAAGGGAATGCAAATGCGTTCCGCCTGCTTACCCACCAGTTTGAGGGAAGGCGACAGGGAGGATTTGTACTCACCTACTCCACCTTGGCAAGCATCGTGAAATATCCCTTTTCATCGAGTCTTGCAGGCAAAAAGTCAAAATTCGGTTTCTTCATCACAGAGGAAGAAAGTTTTCGCCGCATAGCAGAAGAGTTGGGTATGGAGAAGCAGAACGATGCCCCGTTGAAATATGCCCGCCACCCGCTGGTCTATCTGGTGGAAGCCGCCGATGACATCTGCTACCAGATGATGGATATTGAGGATGCTCACAAACTGAAAATTCTGACTACACAAGAAACCAAAGAGTTGCTTCTTTCTTATTTCTCGAAAGAGCGCCAAGCACACCGGCTCAAAACGATGGAGATAGTAAGTGACACCAATGAACAAATAGCCTATCTGCGTTCCAGCGTTATCGGACTGCTTATCGGCGAATGCGTGCAAGCCTTTGTAGACAATGAAGAAAAGATTCTGAAAGGAGAATTTGAAGGAAGCCTCATCAACCATATATCCGAGGTACCAGCCAATGCCTACAAGCACTGTGCAGACATCTCCCTGAAGAGGATTTACCGTTCACGCGATGTACTGGACATTGAACTTGCCGGTTTCCGCATCATCAGTACCCTGCTCGAACTGATGATTGACGCCGTGCGTTCTCCGGAAAAGGCATATTCGCAACTGCTCATCAATCGCGTATCGGGCCAGTACAACATAAAAGCGCCTGCACTCTACGAAAGAATACAGGCGGTATTGGATTACATCTCCGGAATGACGGATGTATTTGCACTCGATTTATATAGGAAAATAAACGGGAATAGCTTGCCAGCGGTATAACAGACGACAAACATTCCTCCGGATAGTCCTATGATACAACCTTATTTGCTCCCGACGTAAGCTTGCACGCCTCCGGTTCGCTCGCTATGAACGACTCGATGTGGCGAATGCGCTTTTCTGCCAAAATCTCGTCCACGGCAATTAGGATACCCGTTTCCTCCACATCTCCGAAACCGTAATTGATGGCTGTACCGAACATACGCATGGTAGGGCTGAGACTCATATAGGCATTCACCAGCGGGGGAATATTATACCCCGCCTTACGGATTTCACAATTCAAAATCTTATAGTCTTCCTTAAAAGAGTCTTTACAGAAGAGAGCCGCCAATTCATTCTCGTCCGATTCCAGAAGCAACGGCTTCATCGGAGTAATCAGGTTGTCCTTATCCGCAAAGTGTTTCCGAAGAAAATAAAGAATCTTATCACGACTCTGACGATGATAGCTGGGATACATAGTCACCTTTCCGAAGAAATACTTCACATTGGGCATGACTACGGTCAGTGCGCCCAAACCATCCCACAGATTATCCAACGCAAACAGACCTTTACTGTCTGCACGCGTAGACTGATACTCCAACGTAACGAACGAACGTCCTAACTCGATGGTCGTAGGAAGATAGTCCTTCAAAAACTTATCCGAAAAGTTAAACATATGGGCAGTTGCCAGAATAGGGGCACCATGTTCATCAAAACGCACATCCGTACCTAAGATATAACGGTATCCACCCAAAATTTCTTCTGCTTCCGGATTCCAGACAATCAACTGCTTGTACGGGTTGTCCATGATGTCATATTCATCAATATCCATAGACTTGCCCGTTCCTCCTCCCGCAGCACGGAATGCAATCTCGCGCAAACGGCCGATCTCCTTCATTGTATTCGGAGAGTCTTGGGCAGTAATGATATATATCTGATTATGACTTCTATTGGTCATGCGCAGACGCTTTTCCTCAGTCAACTCCGCTTTCAACAGCTCCTTGCTTATCGGTGCAATAACATCTTCCATATTTTTCTGTTAGTAGTTCTTCTTTAATATAAATACGGTCTCTCTACAATTTATATACAATATCCTTCACATATTGCGCCCATCCGGCCGGGCTTTTCGATTTGTCGAAAGTTTGCCAGGGGATAGGCTTCCCTATGGTGATGGTAAATGTTTTATGGCGATTCTTCAGCATTTCATCTGCCAGGTAAAGCATGGCGATATTGAACTTGATGCCCAACATCTTACAAAAATTGGCAAGATTATAAAAGAAGTTGGAGTTCCGCCCCTCGAAGTGGATGGGAACTACATCACGGTGGGCTTCGACACTCTTCACGATAAAGGTCTTTTTCCAATCCAAGTCACGGATGACCCCATTCTGCCTACGCGAACAAAGCCCTGCGGGAAACATGATGAGCTGATTGTCCGAAGCAAATCCCGCCTCCACCATTCTGGGGAAGTCTTTGGCCTGCTTTCCCGTCTTGTTGATGGGGATGCAAAGCGGCGCCAGTCCGTGCAGGTTCATCAGCAGGTCGTTGACCATATATTTCACCTTGCCACCATAAAAGGAGCCCAGGACATAACCCAGTGCCACTCCATCCTGCCCACCCAGGGGATGGTTGGACACAAAAGTATAAAGCCCTTCTTTAGGCAGATTTTCCTCCCCCTTTACCACAATATTGGCATCAAGGAACTCCAGACAAGCTTTCAGGAAATCTACACCGACTTTATCTTTCGACTCCCGCAAAAAGACATTCAATTCCTCTTGATGAACGATGTGCTTCAAATAAGAAACCACGAACTTGGGGATATACTTAGACTGCTTCGGAGCCTTTTCCCGAAGTATCTTGTCTATGTCAATCAAAAATAAAGAGTCGTCAGCCATTCTTCTTTTGATGAAATGAATGCGCAAAATTAACTCATCTTTTTAATTAATCGCAAAAAAATGACAGAAAACTGCACCCGAAATCTATCAAATAGCACCTAAAAACTGTCAATTGATAGTTTTTCCCCTAAAGTATGTTTGAAATCCGTCTGCCTGAAAGAGAAAACTTCCGTAAACTTGCAATATCAAGATTAACGAAAAAAAACATAGCACATATGAACAATATAACATTTAAAAAAGACCTGCTCGGAGTTCAAGACGATTTATTGCGTTTTGCATACAAACTTACTTCCGACCGTGAAGAAGCCAACGACCTCTTGCAGGAAACATCCCTGAAAGCTCTGGATAACGAAGAGAAGTATACGCCCGATACTAATTTCAAAGGATGGATATACACCATCATGCGCAATATCTTCATCAACAATTACCGCAAAGTGGTGCGTGACCAGACTTTCGTGGATACCACGGACAATCTCTATCACCTGAACCTGCCGCGCGACGCCGCTTTTGAAAGCACAGAAAGCGCATATGACCTGAAAGAGATGCACCGCATTGTCAACGCCCTTCCACGGGAGTACAAGATTCCCTTCTCCATGCATGTCTCCGGCTTCAAATACCGCGAAATTGCAGAGAAGCTAGGGTTGCCCTTAGGCACGGTAAAGAGCCGCATTTACTTCACCCGCCAAAAACTACAACAAGACTTGAAGGATTTTGTTTAAGCACTCAGCATATAAAACCAGTGATTTCCATAAATTAAGAAGAGTACAGATTTTAGTTGTATCAAAAGAGAGAAAGGCAGGCCGGGACAATCCCGCGTCTGCCTTTCATGGTCTCGCCCCTTGTATTTCGTACACAAACTCATTCAAGCCGTTACGCTTTGCGACAATATTATTTACAAAAATCAGGATAGCAATCTCTGGCTACATCCCACTTTTCCACCTATCCGAGGCACTGAAAGCTAACCAAAGCCACCCGAAAACTGCCAATTGTTAGATTTTACCCCAAAGAGAGTTTGATTTCCGTCTATCAAAAAGAGAAATCATCCGTAGCTTTGCATCATCAATAAAACGAACAATAATTTAAAAAACATCCATTATGAATAATAGAACATTTACCCAAGACCTACTCGGAGTTCAAAACGACTTATTACGCTTTGCATATAAATTAACCTCCGACCGCGAAGAGGCCAACGACCTGCTTCAAGAGACATCCCTGAAAGCTCTGGACAATGAAGAGAAGTACACACCTGATACCAACTTTAAAGGATGGATATATACCATCATGCGTAATATTTTCATCAACAATTACCGTAAAGTGGTACGTGACCAGACATTTGTAGATACCACAGACAATCTCTATCATCTGAACACGCCGCACGACCTCACACTCGACAGCACAGAAGGCGCCTACGACCTGAAGGAAATGCACCGCATTGTCAATGCCTTGCCACGTGAGTACAAGATACCTTTCTCCATGCATGTCTCCGGTTTCAAGTACCGTGAAATCGCAGAAAAGCTGAACCTCCCACTTGGAACAGTAAAGAGCCGCATCTTCTTTACCCGCCAGAAACTGCAGCAGGACCTGAAAGATTTCAGATAAGAGAATACGGCAACCTAAGAATTGTTTATTAATTGGCCGGATAAAAAAGTAAATATGCTTATCTTTGGGCAATCATGGGACACAAACCAAGATACCTAAAGAAAAACCGAGTAATTAATAAACAACATGAAGAAACAGACAATCATTACAGCCTGCACATTTGCAGCAATGACAATGGCTACTCCTGCCGTTTTTGCCGTACAGCCGGCCATGAGTAACCACGTATGCGCCTCCGACGCTATCAAGAAAGACAACCGACCGGTAGAATCAAAACGACTGTTCCGTTCCAAAGCCGTAGAAGAACAAATTCAACGGATACAGCAGCTGCTGAAAAATCAGAAGCTGTCATGGATGTTCACTAACTGCTTTCCCAACACGCTGGACACCACCGTCCATTTCCGCAAGGACAAGAAAGACGGGAAGCCCGACACATTTGTCTACACCGGAGATATCCATGCCATGTGGCTCCGCGACTCAGGTGCGCAGGTGTGGCCCTACGTACAGCTGGCCAATGAAGACAAGGAACTGAAGACGATGCTTGCAGGAGTCATCAACCGCCAATTCAAGCTGATTAATGTAGACCCGTTTGCCAACGCCTTCAACGACGGCCCCATCCCCGACGGACACTGGAAAACCGACCTTACCGACATGAACGACGAGGTGCACGAGCGTAAATGGGAAATCGATTCACTGTGTTATCCGCTACGCCTTGCCTACCATTACTGGAAAACGACCGGTGATACAAGCATCTTCGATGCCGAGTGGATAAAAGCAATCCAAAACATCCTGACCACCTTCCGCGACCAACAGCGCCGTGACGGACGCGGTTCCTACCATTTCCAGCGGGTAACTGAACGCGCACTGGACACGATGACCAACGACGGCTGGGGCAATCCGGTGAAACCGGTCGGACTGATTGCATCTTCTTTCCGCCCTTCCGATGACGCCACCACCTTCCAATTCCTGATACCCTCCAACTTCTTCGCCGTATCTTCGCTGCGTAAGGCAGCCGAGATTCTGACTGAAGTCAATAACCGCCCGGAGCTTGCAAAAGAATGTACCGACCTGGCTGGAGAAGTAGAAACCGCCCTACGAAAATACGCTACCTACAACCATCCCAAATACGGCACCATCTATGCCTTCGAGGTAGACGGTTTCGGCAACCACCTTCTGATGGACGACGCCAATGTACCGAGCCTTATCGCACTGCCCTATCTGGGCGATGTGGACATCAACGATCCTATTTACCAGAACACCCGTCGTTTCGTATGGAGCGAGGATAACCCATACTTCTTCAAAGGTACGGCAGGCGAAGGCATTGGAGGTCCGCACATCGGCTACGACATGATTTGGCCGATGAGCATCATGATGAAAGCCTTCACAAGCCAGAACGATGAAGAGATTAAAACTTGCGTGAAGATGTTGATGGATACAGAAGCCGGAACCGGCTTTATGCACGAGTCTTTCCACAAAGACAATCCCGCCAAGTTCACCCGCGCCTGGTTTGCATGGCAAAACACATTGTTTGGCGAACTCATTCTAAAACTGGTGAACGAGGGCAAGCTAGACTTGCTGAACAGCATACAGTAAAAAAACATTTATCCCCCCTGGATTCTGTGGATGAATGTAATAATCAACCACTCCAGGGGGAATATTATCACTCCTCCCTCCCATCATCTTCCGGTAAGTAGTAACGTTCACAAAATAGACGGGAAGTTAACAAAAAAAGTTTCAGAAGTTAATACTAAAACAAGAAAGAGTTAAGAAAGAGCTTTATCCCAAACTTTGGTTTTTCCAAACCAAGCCTGGGGATAGAGAAACCAAGTCTTGGTTTAGATATCCGCAAAGCTGGGAAAGAAGTTTCCCACCCAAGACACCATTCCACCAACAAGCGACTTTCAAACCAAAGACCGTCATCCTCAACCGAATCTTTTCAAAAGAGACTACACGAATCCCCCACCAGCAAAGCGTTTCAAAAGCAGCTTCATTATCAAATGAATAAGCTATCAACAAGGTGTTGAAAACTTCTTCCTAAGATTTTAGTTAAAAGATTGTGGGGAATTGTGGGGAAATGTGTATTTTTACCGTCGCTTATTATAATAAGGTGAGAAATGATACAATTTTTAGGTAATATCGAGGCTAAGGCGGATGCAAAAGGAAGAGTTTTCATCCCGGCCACCTTCCGGAAACAGCTGCAAGCCGCTTCTGAAGAAAGACTCGTGTTGCGTAAGGACGTGTATCAGGATTGCCTGGTGCTCTACCCGGAAAGTGTATGGTTTGCCACTCAAAACCAACTTCGCTGCCGGCTGAATAAATGGAACGCCAAACAACAAATGATTTTCCGCCAGTTCGTAAGTGACGCGGAAGTCATGACCCCTGACGGGAACGGACGCATCCTGCTCCCAAAACGTTACCTGCAAATGGCGGGTATACAAAGTGATGTCCGCTTCATTGGTGTGGACAACACAATAGAAATCTGGGCTAAGGAACGTGCGACCAACCATTCATGAACCCCGACGAGTTCAGCGAGGCTCTTGAAGAACTGCTGGGAGACGAAAATATTTGTTGTGACGAAAATAAGCTATAAACAACAGATGATGAAAGAAGAAACAACATATCACATCCCCGTATTGCTGATGCCGAGCGTAGATGCAATGAACATCCGTCCGGACGGCACGTATGTAGACGTAACGTTTGGTGGAGGAGGACATTCGCGCGAGATACTGTCCCGCCTGGAAGACGGCGGCCGGCTGCTGAGCTTCGACCAGGACGAGGATGCGGAACGTAACATTGTGAACAACCCGCATTTTACATTCGTACGCAGCAACTTCCGCTACCTGCACAACTTCCTACGCTATCACGGCATCGAAAAAGTGGATGCCATACTTGCCGACCTCGGCGTATCTTCCCATCACTTTGATGACAGCGAACGGGGATTCTCCTTCCGCTTCGACGGGGCACTGGATATGCGTATGAACAAGCGTGCCGGCCTAACCGCTGCCGACATCGTGAATACCTACGAAGAAGAAAAGCTGGCCGATATTTTTTATCTGTACGGCGAGCTGAAGAACAGCCGGAAACTGGCATCTGTCATCGTTAAGGCACGGGCTACGCAGAGAATTGCCACCATCGGCGAATTTCTGGAAATCGTCAAACCACTCTTCGGCCGCGAACGCGAGAAGAAAGAACTGGCAAAAGTATTCCAGGCATTGCGCATTGAGGTAAACCAGGAAATGGAAGCACTGAAAGAAATGCTGTATGCGGCAACAGAAGCGCTAAAGCCGGGAGGCCGCCTGGTGGTGATAACCTATCACTCCCTGGAAGACCGTATGGTGAAGAATATCATGAAAACCGGCAACGTGGAAGGCAAGGCCGAAAAAGATTTTTTCGGGAACGTATTGACCCCGTTCCGGCTAGTCAACAACAAAGTGATTGTACCGGACGAGGAAGAGATAGAGCGCAATCCGCGTTCGCGCAGCGCCAAGCTGAGAATTGCAGAAAGAGTAATGAATGATTAGTGACTAGCAATGGAAAAGAAGCAAGAAGAAAAGAATACGGAAAAGGTGAAAAAACGCACCTCACTGAAGAACATCATCGGAGGCGACATTCTGGCCACAGACTTCTTCCGCCGCCAAGCCGGATTGTTGTTCCTTATCATGGTGCTTATCATTATTTACATCAACAACCGTTACGAATGCCAACTGCAACTGATAGAGATAGACAATCTTAAAAAAGAGCTGATAGACATCAAGTACGATGCCCTGACACGCAGTTCGGAATTGATGGAGCGGAGCCGCCAATCGCGCATCGAGGAATACATCGCCACCAAAGAAAGCGATTTGCAGACTTCCACTAATCCACCGTACTTACTAAAATAATGGAGAATTGAGGATTAAAGTAATTTCAATAGTACATCGTAAATCGTTAAATCGTAAATAACATTGGCTGTAAATAAAAAAAACATAATGACCCGTTACTTCTTCGTCGTCCTACTCATGGGGCTGGTGGGGATAGCTATTGTTGTGAAAGGCGCCATGATTATGTTTGCCGAGCGACAGTACTGGCACGATGTAGCCGACCGCTTCGTAAAAGAGAATGTAACGGTGAAGCCCAACCGGGGAAATATCCTGTCCTCGGATGGCAAACTGATGGCAAGTTCGCTGCCGGAATATAAAATATATATGGACTTCATGTCCGGCGAAAGGGACGAGAAGCGCCGCAAAAAGGATCAGCAGCGCAAGGATTCTATCTGGAAAGCCAATTTCGATTCCATCTGTATCGGGCTTCATCAGATTTTTCCGGACATCAGCGCCGCCACCTTCAAAAGCCATCTGCGCAAGGGGCGGGAGATGAAGAGCCGGAACTACAACATTCTTCCCAACCGCAACCGGCGCATCTCTTACATTCAGTATAAGGAAGCCAAGCGGTTACCCGTATTCAAGATGAACAAGTACAGAGGGGGGTTCCACGAACAGATATACAACCAGCGTAAAAAGCCGTTCGGTTCTTTGGCAGCCCAAACCCTGGGCCGTCTCTATGCCGATACAGCCATGGGAGCCCGTAACGGCATTGAACTGGCCTTCGACACCCTGCTGAAAGGACGGAACGGTATTACCCACCGTCAGAAGGTGATGAACAAATACCTGAATATCGTAGACCTTCCCCCGGTAGACGGTTGTGACATCATATCCACCCTCGACGTAGGCATGCAGGACATCTGCGAAAAAGCCCTGGTGGACAAGTTGAAGGAAATCAATGCCAACGTCGGGGTAGCCGTACTGATGGAAGTGGCTACCGGAGAAGTAAAGGCCATTGTCAACATGATGAAAGCCGGAGACGGCAATTACTACGAAATGAACAGTAATGCCATCAGCGATATGTTGGAACCGGGCTCCACCTTCAAGACAGCCTCCATTATGGTGGCACTGGAAGATGGCAAGATAACCCCGGATACCGAGGTAGACACGGGCAACGGTATTATGAATATGTACGGCAGCAAGATGAGAGACCACAACTGGCACCGGGGAGGTTATGGAAAGATAGATGTGACACGTATTCTGGAAGTTTCTTCCAATGTGGCGTCTCCTACCTCATCGACAAGCACTACAAGGATAATCCGCAGAAGTTCGTGGACGGTTTGAAGCGCATGAGCATCGACCAGCCGCTTCATCTGCAAATACCCGGTGAAGGGAAGCCCAACATCAAAGGACCCAAAGAGCGTTATTTTGCCAAAACGACTTTGCCGTGGATGAGTATCGGCTACGAGACTCAGGTACCTCCTATGAACATACTGACCTTCTACAATGCCATAGCCAACAACGGGGTCATGGTACGCCCCAAGTTTGTGAAAGCAGCGGTAAAGGACGGTGAGGTAGTGAAAGAATATCCTACGGAAGTAATCAATCCCAAGATATGTTCCGACCATACCCTGACACAGATCCGCGAAATCCTTCGGAAAGTGGTATCGCAAGGTCTGGCAAAACCCGCCGGCAGCAAGCAATTCTCCGTATCGGGCAAGACGGGTACGGCACAGATTTCACAAGGAGCCGCCGGATATAAGTCGGGACGGGTGAATTACCTTGTAAGTTTCTGCGGATATTTCCCCTCGGAAGCACCCAAATACAGTTGCATCGTTTCCATTCAGAAGCCTGGGTTACCAGCTTCAGGCGGTCTGATGGCAGGTAGTGTCTTCGGGAAAATAGCAGAAAGAGTTTATGCCAAAGACCTGCGTTTTGACATACGCAGTGCCATAGACAGTACCACCAATGTGATTCCTCCCGTGAAAGCCGGAGAGATGAACGAAGCACTCCTTGTACTGAATGATTTGAAAGTGCCCGTTCAGAAACAGTTCGCCGGACAAAAGAAAAAGGAACAGTGGGGGCATACACAAGCAGCTCCGTCGGCAGTCATCCTGCAAGACCAGGAACCGGCCTCGGGCACCGTGCCCAGCGTGGTAGGTATGGGAGCGAAAGATGCTGTCTACCTTTTAGAGAGTAAAGGCTGAAAGTAAGGCTAAACGGCGTAGGACGGGTGAGGAACCAGTCCATAGCAAGCGGTAGCCGGATAGTGAAAGGACAAACCATAGCCCTGACACTACGTTAACATGAGAATAAACAAGATTTGGATATACACTATATATAATAAGGTATGAGATTAAGTGATTTGTTGCAAACAATACAGCCGGTCCGGATTACCGGAAGTACAAGCATGGAGATAACGGGGGTGAATATAGATTCCCGCCTGATAGGAACCGGACATCTGTTCATGGCCATGCGTGGTACGCAGACCGACGGGCATGCCTATATTCCGGCTGCCATCGATAAAGGGGCTGTTGCAGTATTGTGTGAAGAATTGCCGGAAGAGCTTAAGGCCGGCATCACCTACATTCAGGTGAAAGACAGTGAAGATGCCGTAGGGAAAGTGGCTACCACTTTCTATGGCGACCCTACATCCAAGATGGAACTCATCGGCGTGACCGGAACCAACGGAAAAACAACCGTTGCCACCTTATTATATAATACTTTCCGCTATTTCGGCTACAAGGTCGGACTGGTTTCCACTGTATGCAATTACATCGACGACCTGCCCGTACCGACCGAACACACCACCCCGGACCCGATAACCCTGAACCGCCTGCTTGGCGAAATGGCCGATTCCGGCTGCAAGTATGCCTTCATGGAAGTCAGTTCCCATTCCATTGCCCAAAAGCGCATCAGCGGTCTGAAGTTTGCCGGCGGTATTTTCACTAATCTGACCCGCGACCATCTGGATTATCATAAAACGGTGGAGAACTACCTCAAAGCCAAGAAAAAGTTCTTCGACGAACTGCCAAAAGGAGCTTTCAGCCTGACCAACCTGGATGACAAGAACGGACTTGTGATGACGCAGAATACCCGTTCGAAGGTATATACCTACTCTTTGCGTAGTCTTAGCGACTTCAAAGGCAAAGTCTTGGAGTCTCATTTCGAGGGAATGTTGCTCGACTTCAACAATCACGAACTGGCAGTACGTTTCATCGGAAAGTTCAATGCCTACAACCTGCTGGCGGTATTCGGTACTGCCGTATTGCTTGGCAAGAAAGAAGAGGATGTACTGGTTGCCCTCAGCACGCTGCATCCGGTAACCGGCCGCTTCGATGCCATCCGTTCACCGAAAGGCTACACCGCCATTGTGGACTATGCGCATACTCCAGACGCCCTGGTCAATGTATTGAACGCCATTCACGGAGTGCTGGAAGGAAAAGGGAAAGTGATTACCGTTGTGGGCGCCGGCGGCAACCGCGACAAAGGCAAGCGTCCCATCATGGCCAAAGAATCCGCCCGCTTGAGCGACCGGGTCATCATCACCTCCGATAACCCGCGCTTTGAAGAGCCGCAGGACATCATCAACGACATGCTGGCGGGACTGGATAAAGACGACATGCAGAAAACCATCAGCATCACCGACCGCCGCGAAGCCATCAAGACAGCTGCATGCTGGCACAGCCGGGAGACGTGATTCTCGTTGCAGGCAAGGGGCATGAGAATTATCAGGAGATTAAAGGCGTGAAACACCATTTTGACGACAAAGAGATATTAAATGAGATAATGTGCTGATATGCCAATGTGCTAATTGCCATGCGGCATGTAGGATATTCATTCCTTTACCAGCAGATATACCAGACTATCAATTAGCATATTGGCACATTAGCACATTAAACAATTAAATAATTAACATCATGTTATACTATTTATTTCAATGGTTAGACAAATATGACTTCCCCGGTGCGGGCATGTTTGGCTATACATCCTTCCGTTCGTTGATGGCAATCATTCTGGCATTGCTCATTTCGAGTATCTGGGGAGATAAGTTCATCAATCTACTGAAACGCAAGCAGATTACTGAAACGCAACGTGATGCCAGCATCGACCCGTTCGGCGTAAACAAGGTGGGAGTACCCAGCATGGGCGGTGTCATCATTATTTTTGCCATACTCATTCCTTGCCTACTACTGGGCAAATTGAGCAATATTTATATGATATTGATGCTGATTACCACAATCTGGCTGGGGTCGCTGGGCTTTGCCGACGACTACATCAAGATATTCAAGAAGGACAAGGAAGGCCTGCACGGTAAGTTCAAAATCATCGGTCAGGTAGGCTTGGGACTTATCGTCGGACTGACTCTCTACCTCAGTCCGCAGGTGGTTATCCGCGAGAACATAGAAATAGAGAAACCGGACGGACAGATAGAAGTGGTGCATGCCGCCAAGGAAATCAAGGCAACACAGACCACCATCCATTCTTCAAGAGCAACAACTTCGACTATGCCGACCTAGTGGCTTCATGGGTGAACATGCCCAGACAGCAGGTTGGATACTGTTTGTGATTATCACGATTTTCGTAGTTACCGCCGTCAGCAACGGAGCCAACCTGAATGACGGAATGGACGGAATGGCGGCAGGGAACTCTGCCATTATCGGACTGACCTTGGGAATACTCGCCTACGTATCGAGCCACATTGAATATGCCGGCTACCTGAATATCATGTACATTCCCGGCTCGGAAGAACTGGTAATCTTTATCTGTGCCTTCATCGGTGCACTTATCGGCTTCTTGTGGTACAATGCTATCCGGCCCAGGTATTCATGGGCGATACGGGCAGTCTGACCATTGGAGGAATCATGCAGTATACGCCATCATTATTCACAAGGAACTGCTGATACCCATCCTTTGCGGTATCTTCCTGGTGGAGAACCTTTCGGTCATCCTGCAACGCCTCTATTACAAGGCAGGCAAGCGGAAAGGCGTGAAACAACGTCTCTTCAAAAGAACACCGATACACGACCACTTCCGCACTTCCATGAGCCTGATAGAGCCGGGATGCAGCGTAGTATTCACCAAACCGGACAAGCTGTTCCACGAATCCAAAATCACCATCCGCTTCTGGATTGTGACGATTGTATTGGCAGCGATAACGATTATAACATTAAAGATTAGATAATAATTATTCAATATGCTAATGTGCCAATGTGCTAATTGCCATGCGGCACGACAGCGCAGCTCATTAGCACATTGCACATTAATCATATTAGTACATTATGAGAATTGTAGTATTAGGAGCTGGCGAAAGCGGCGCAGGCGCTGCCGTACTGGCCAAAGTGAAAGGATTCGACACGTTCGTCTCCGACATGTCCGCCATCAAAGACAAATACAAGGAACTGCTGGATAAATACGGCATTGCTGGGAAGAGGGACACCACACAGAAGAGCTGATTCTGAATGCTGACGAAGTAGTGAAAAGCCCCGGTATTCCCAACGACGCTCCGCTCATTATGAAATTAAAGGAAAAAGGTACGCCCATCATCTCTGAGATAGAGTTTGCGGGACGGTACACTGACGCAAAGATGGTCTGTATCACCGGCTCGAACGGAAAGACTACAACCACCTCGCTCATTTATCACATCTTCAAGAGTGCAGGCCTGAACGTCGGCCTCGCCGGCAACATCGGCAACAGCCTGGCCTTGCAGGTAGCCACGGAGCAGCATGATTACTACGTCATTGAGCTGAGTTCCTTCCAGCTGGACAATATGTATAACTTCCGTGCCAACATTGCCGTACTGATGAACATCACACCAGACCACTTGGACCGTTACGACCACTGTATGCAGAAATATGTGGACGCCAAATTCCGCATCACCCAAAACCAGACACCGGAAGACGCTTTTATCTTCTGGAACGACGACCCCATCATCAAGCGCGAGCTGGACAAGCATGGCCTGCGCGCCCATCTCTACCCGTTCGCTGCCGTGAAGGAAGACGGGGCCATCGCATACGTGGAAGACGGTGAAGTGGAAATCAACGAACCGATAGCCTTCAATATGGAGCAAGAGGAGCTGGCGCTGCACGGCACACACAACCTATACAATTCGTTAGCCGCCGGCATCTCGGCCAATTTGGCCGGCATCCGGAAAGAATATATCCGCAAAGCCTTGTCCGACTTCAAGGGAGTGGAACACCGGTTGGAGAAAGTAGCCACCGTACGCGGCGTGAGCTTCATCAACGATTCCAAGGCTACGAACGTAAATTCCTGCTGGTATGCCCTACAAAGCATGACCGGCAAAACCGTACTTATCCTCGGCGGTAAAGACAAAGGAAACGATTACACGGAAATCGAAGACCTCGTACGCGAAAAGTGCTCTGCCCTGGTCTATTTGGGATTGCACAACGAAAAGCTGCACGCCTTCTTCGACCGTCTGGGACTGCCCGTAGCCGACGTGCAGACCGGCATGCAGGATGCCGTAGAAGCAGCCTTCAAGCTGGCAAAGAAAGGTGAAACCGTGTTGCTCAGTCCTTGCTGTGCCTCCTTCGACCTCTTCAAGAGCTATGAGGACCGCGGCGATCAGTTCAAAGCATGTGTCAGAGCACTATAAGATACAGATGCCGTAACAGTCCTATTACGAATTCCGTAACAAGAACGGCAACTTTTAATTCTTTAATTATTAATTTTTAATTTGCGAAGCATTGGATTTATTAAAGAGCATATTCAAAGGCGATAAAGTGATTTGGATTATTTTCCTTTTCCTTTGCCTCATCTCCATCACAGAGGTATTCAGTGCTGCCAGTACGCTGACCTACAAGAGTGGCGACCATTGGGGACCGATTACGCAACACAGCATCCTCCTGATGGTAGGCGCCGTCATTGTAGTACTGGTACACAACATCCCCTATAAATGGTTTCAGGTGTTCCCGGTATTCCTGCTTCCGATATCCATCGGACTGCTGGCTTTTGTGATGCTGATGGGATTCATTACCGGCGACCGCGTAAACGGCGCAGCCCGCTGGATGACCTTCATGGGTATTCAGTTCCAGCCGTCGGAAATAGCGAAGATGGCCGTCGTCATCGTTACCGCCTTTATCCTCTCGAAAGGGCAGGATGAAGACGGTGCAAGTCCGAAAGCCTTTAAGCGCATCATGATTATTACCTGCATTGTCTGTGGCCTTATCCTGCCGGAAAACTACTCGACGGGAATGCTGCTCTTCGGAACGGTCTACCTGATGATGTTCATCGGGCGGGTATCTGCCAGGAAACTGCTGATACTGGGAGGAGGGATTGTGGCATTCGTAACAGTCTTTGTCGCCTTCCTGCTGGCCACGCCAGACAAGACATTGGAAAATATACCGATGGGGCACCGCTTCACCACTGTAAAATCCCGTATTGCAGACTTTACCAACAAGGAGGAAGTTCCTGCCGCCAAATTCGACATCGACGGCGACGGGCAAGTGGCACATGCCCGTATTGCCGTAGCTACGAGCAACGTTGTAGGCAAGGGTCCGGGAAACTCCGTACAGCGTGACTTTCTGAGCCAGGCATTCTCCGATTTCATCTATGCCATCATCATCGAGGAACTGGGACTGGTAGGCGGAATAGTCGTTGTGTTCCTTTATGTCTGCCTATTGGTGCGAGTGGGCCGTATCGCCAAAAAATGCGACCGCACTTTCCCCGCTTTCCTCATTACCGGAATAGCCTTGCTGCTCGTCACGCAGGCGCTGTTCAACATGATGGTTGCCGTAGGTCTGGCACCCGTCACGGGACAACCGCTTCCACTCATCAGCAAGGGTGGTACATCCACTTTCATCAACTGTGCCTACATCGGCATGATACTGAGTGTCAGCCGCTATACAGCCAAGCTGGAGGAACAGCGGATGCATGATGCGCAAGTGCCGATGCTGATAGATGCCGGAAATGCCGAGAACCCGGAACAACCGGCCGATAGCGAAGCACAGACAGCCGCCGAGCCGACAGCAAAGGTACTGAACAGTGATGCGGAGTTTGAATAACAGCCTCTCCCCCAACCCCTCCCCCGATAGAGGGGAGAAAAGAATAATTGAGTAATGGAGAGCATGCCAATAATACAAAAATAAAAAAGAACAAGAATATGAGTAAAGAGGCGAACAACTATACAACCAAAAGTAACTCTACCCCTCTCCTACGGGGAAGGGGGTGAGGCTTATCATCAGCGGCGGCGGTACCGGAGGACATATCTTTCCGGCCATCTCCATCGCTAACGCCATAAAAGAGTTGTGTCCCGACGCGGAGATTCTCTTCGTAGGTGCCGAAGGAAGAATGGAAATGCAGCGTGTTCCAGATGCCGGTTACCGGATTATAGGCTTACCCGTTGCCGGATTCGACCGTAAACATCTGTGGAAGAACTTCTCCGTACTGCTGAAACTGATACGAAGCCAGTGGAAAGCACGGAGCATCATCAAGGAGTTCCGCCCGCAAGTAGCCGTCGGTGTAGGTGGCTATGCCAGTGGTCCTACGCTGAAAATGGCGGGCATGATGGGTATTCCCACGCTGATACAAGAACAGAATTCCTACGCCGGTGTCACCAACAAGCTGCTGGCACAGAAGGCATGCAAGATTTGCGTGGCCTACGAAGGTATGGAAAAATTCTTCCCGGCAGAAAAGATAATCATGACAGGTAATCCGGTGCGCCAGAACCTGCTCGGACATTCCATCCTGCACGCAGACGCCGTAAAGTACTTCGGATTGAACCCGGAAAAGAAGACTATCCTCATTCTGGGCGGCAGTCTTGGAGCGCGTACCATCAACCAGACATTGACTGCCGGACTGGATGTCATTCGTACCCACCCCGACGTACAGTTTATCTGGCAGACTGGCAAGATATACATTGACCAAGTCAGAGAAGCCATTACAGCCACTACGGGAGAAGCCGTACGTAACCCGCATATCAGTGCCATTCCGAATCTGTATGTGACGGACTTCATTAAGGATATGGCAAACGCCTATGCCGCTGCCGATCTGGTGATTTCACGTGCCGGAGCCGGTTCCATCTCCGAGTTCTGCCTGCTGCACAAGCCGGTCATCCTGGTTCCCTCACCCAATGTGGCCGAAGACCATCAGACCAAGAATGCGCTGGCGCTGGTGGATAAGGATGCAGCTATCTATGTAAAGGATGTGGAAGCGAAAGAGAAGCTGCTGCCGGTGGCGTTGGAGACAATCGCTAACCCCGAGAAGCTGCAAGACTTGAGCAAGAATATCGCCAAGCTAGCGTTGCCGGACTCGGCGACAATTATTGCGAAGGAGGTATTGAAGAGCCTCTCCCTTGTCCCTCCCCCGTAGGGAGGGGGGAATAGATAGTACTGCTATCGTTCTTTTTATAATATCATACTTTTGGAAGAAGAGTTTGAAGAAAAAATTTGAATATGAATAAAAATATAAGCAATAGTAACTCATCTCCCCTCCCTACGGGGGAGGGGCAGGGGGTGAGGCTTGAAGCCATTCGCTCCGTTTATTTCGTCGGTGCCGGCGGCATCGGCATGAGCGCTCTGATACGCTATTTCCTCTCTAAAGGAAAGACAGTAGCGGGCTACGACCGTACGTCGAGCGAACTGACAGAACGTCTGATTACGGAAGGAGCACAGATACACTACGAAGAGGATATCAACCTTATTCCGGAGGAGTGCAAAGACAAGGCAAGCACGCTCGTGGTCTATACCCCGCCGTGCCACAAGAGCATGCAGAACTGACCTATTTCCGTGAAAACGGTTTCGACATACATAAGCGCTCCCAAGTATTAGGCATTATAACCCGCAGCAGCAAAGGCCTGTGCGTGGCAGGTACGCATGGCAAGACTACCACCAGCACCATGGCTGCCCACCTGCTGCACCAGTCACACGTGGCTGCATCGCCTTCCTCGGAGGTATTTCGAAGAACTACGGTACGAATCTGCTGCTTTCCGCCACCAGCCCTTATACCGTTATCGAAGCGGATGAGTTCGACCGCTCCTTCCACTGGCTATCGCCCTGGATGAGTGTCATTACTGCCACCGACCCCGACCACCTGGATATATACGGCACCAAAGAAGCCTATCTCGAAAGCTTCCGCCACTACACCACGCTTATCCAGCCGGGCGGCGCCCTGATTCTGCACAAAGGACTGGAAATGCAAGCCGACGTACAACCGGGCGTCACCACCTATACCTACTCGCGCAACGAAGGCGACTTCCATGCCGAGAATATCCGCATCGGAAACGGTGAAATCTTCATCGACTTCGTGGCGCCTGACACCCGCATCAACGATATTCAGTTGGGTGTTCCCGTCAGCATCAACATCGAGAATGGTGTTGCCGCCATGGCACTCGCCCATCTCAGCGGTGCCACCGACGAAGAAATCAAGCAAGGCATGGCAAGCTTCCGCGGAGTGGACCGCCGTTTCGACTTCAAGCTGAAGAATGACCGGATTGTATTTCTCAGCGACTATGCCCACCATCCGGCGGAAATAGCCCAAAGCGTGAAGTCCGTCCGCGAGTTGTACCAAGACAAGAAGATAACCGTCATCTTCCAGCCCCACTTGTACACCCGTACTCGCGACTTCTACCGTGACTTTGCAGACAGCCTTTCCCTATCCGACGAGGTGATTCTGACAGAGATATACCCTGCCCGCGAGCAACCGATTCCCGGCGTGACGAGTCAGCTGATTTATGACAACCTCCGCCCCGGCATCGAGAAATGCATCTGTAGGAAAGAAGACGTCCTCAGCCTCCTCGCCCAAAAGCACACCGAAGTATTGGTAGTGCTGGGAGCCGGAGACCTGGACAACTATGCGCCCCAAATCACCCAACTATTATCAGAAAAATATCATGGTTAAAAGGATTCTACTTTCTATCGTTCTGTTGCTTGTCATTGCTTACCTGGTAGTGGCTGTCACAGCTTTCAACCGCAAGCCCACCTCGCAGGTGTGCCAAGACGTGGAACTGGTGATAAAAGACACGGTATATGCCGGCTTCATCACGAAGAAGGAAGTAGCTACCCTGCTGGAAAAGAAAGGCATCAGCCCCATTGGGAAAGACCTGGAACGCGTGCGTACCAAGACCTTGGAGCGCGAACTTGCCAAGCATCCCCTCATCGACCAGGTGGAGTGCTACAAAACCCCGAGCGGCAAGCTCTGCATCGAAGTGACCCAGCGCACCCCCATCCTGCGCGTGATGAGCGCCAACGGCGAAAACTACTATCTGGACAACAAAGGTACCGTGATGCCCCCCGATGCAAAGTGCGTTGCACACCTCGCCGTTGTAACCGGAAATGTAGAAAAGTCGTTTGCCATGAGGGATTTATATAAGTTTGGTGTATTTTTGCAAAAGAATTCTTTTTGGAATGCACAGATAGAGCAAATTCACGTATTGCCCGGCAAGAACATCGAGTTAGTGCCCCGTGTCGGCGACCATCTTATCTATTTAGCAAGATTGCCGGATTCGAGAAGAAGCTGAAACGTGTAAAGGCATTCTACGAAAGAGGATTGAACCAGGTGGGTTGGAACAAATACTCCCGTATCAGCGTTGAATTTGATAATCAAATCATCTGCACAAAGAGAGAGTAGAGAAAGGGATTTACTAATAGTCCTTCTTTATCAAAGCGCAGCAAATAGTAAATTGTAAATAATGCGAATCAGTAGTTGAACTCTGATTCCTTGTTTTAGAAAATTAGATAAATGAATGCGATGGCAATTTTGCCCATCGTATGTACTAAAAGTCCAGATGTAGATCTGACTTTCATCGCTCTTTGA
>ENA-OQCX01000078-OQCX01000078.1-human-gut-metagenome-genome-assembly--contig:-NODE-78-length-47820-cov-3.255090_pt1 | contig 47820 bp, 57 predicted proteins | sample MGYA00242762_ERZ504587 | MGnify/ENA primary metagenome ERZ504587 (study PRJEB26092, sample SAMD00036337) | human gut metagenome | host: Homo sapiens | study: EMG produced TPA metagenomics assembly of...
TTTATTTTTTATTAATTCACCGTTAATTCAACTGGGTATGTGCTTTGTTCCCTGCCTTAATTCCACGGAGTAAAATCTGTCTGTGTGGAACGGGTTCCTTGTCTTCTATCAGATTTATGACACTTTTGGCACAGGTTTCTGCCAATTTCACATTCTGACAAATAGCCGTTACCTCCGGATAGCAGATTCTGCTGACATCCATTCCATCATAAGTGATCACCTTGAGATCCTCCGGGACTCTTTTCCCTGCCTTGAGGGCAAGATGCATATAGTAGAGTGCCGGCTGGTCAGCTGCAAATATACCATCTGCATCCGGATATTTCTCCATTGCCTCGGCTGCTGCATTCCAGTAAGACTGGTGATCAAACAGATTCCATTCCATGGTCAGATCCAGGACTTCCACTCCATGCTTTTTCAACGTCTCTTCAAATATGATATGTCTGTCATTTGCCGCTACATTCGGAGCAATACCAGTGATGTGGACGACCCTCTTACAGTTATTTTTCAGCATGATCTCTGCTGCCAGCTTACCACCATAAGCATGGTCAGACCCTACCATAGGGATTTCCGGACCGAAATCCTGGTCCAGTGCGACAATTGTACGCTTCCGGTTTACATATTCCTTCCAGTGCAATGTATGTGCACCGGTAATGATCCCATCCACCATATTGCGGTCCAACATATTCAGATAGTCGCGTTCTCTGTTGCTGCTTCCTACTGTGTTGCAGATCATCGCCTTGTAGCCTCTCTTGTAGAGAGCTACCTCCGTTTCCCGCGTAAATGCCGAGAAAAACGGATGATCCAGATCAGGGATCAGGACACCTATGATACCGGTTCTGTTACGAAACAGATTTCTTGCCAGTTCATTTGGTGTATATTCCAGATCGCTGATCGCCTGTTCAATTTTTTTGCGGGTATCAGCAGCAACATAGCCACTGCCATTTATTACTCTGGACACAGTACCGACCCTACTCCGGCCTTCTGTGCCACATCTTTGATACTTGCCATATTTCTTAAATTAACCTTTCTTATACTCTGTTGTCTGGTTACGATAGTTTATTGTAACTGTTCTGTCTCCTTACAGTTTTTCCACTTCAGACAACGAGTTCAAAACATTTCCAATCTTTTTCGCGGTAGATCATTACTGTTCATTCATCAACAGCAATATGAATTCTTATCACGCAGAGTGACTCTGCAGTTATAAGTAATGTGACAATTATAGCATAGCAGCATTTTCTTTACAATTATCATCCTGTAGGAAAAAACAAACGTTTTTCAGCAACCTCTCCTGAAAATATGAAACAAGTTCTTCAGATTTCCCTGAAATCCAAAAAAACAGAACCGCATTCATTTCTGAATCGCAGTCCTGTTTTGCTGACTTTGGTTTGTAACTGTTCTCTGTTTACATCCCGTAACCGGTTCATGTCTTAGCAGTTACTTTTATATATTTTTGCTGACACGAAGTCTTGTCATCGCTCTTGCGAGTGCAGCCTGGCTTCTGTGATATTCCACAATGCTCTGTTTCTGACGCAGCTGCTCTTCCGCGCGGTCTCTTGCCTCTTCTGCTCTGCGGATATCAATCTCTTCCGGACGTTCCACAGTCAGGCAGAACAGCTTTGCACGGTTGTTGATCATCTCAACAAAACCTGAGCTTACTGCAACTGTCAGCCAGTTCCCTTCAGAATCCTCAAAGCGCATCTCACCCGGAACGATCGCACAGATCATATTGGCATGATGTGCCAGAAATTCCTTCTGTCCATCCTCGGCGGATGATCAGTGATTTGGCTCTTCCTGCAAAAAACTGTCTGTTGGCAGCATAAATTTCAAGTCCGAATGTACTTTCCATAAGCCTCACCCCTTATTCTTCTGATAAAGTTTTGGCTTTTTCGATTACTTCGTCAATGGTTCCTACGTTGAAGAACGCATTTTCCGGATACTGATCCATCTCACCATCAATGATCATCTTGAATCCACGGATTGTTTCTTTGAGCGGAACATATTTACCAGGAATACCTGTAAAGTTCTCAGCTACATGGAATGGCTGGGACAGAAATTTCTGAATCTTTCTTGCACGGAATACCGTATTCTTATCCTCATCAGAAAGCTCTTCCATACCAAGGATTGCAATGATATCCTGGAGTTCTTTGTATTTCTGAAGGATTTCCTGTACTCTACGTGCAACTTCATAATGCTCCTCGCCGACTACATCAGCTTCCAGAATACGGGAAGTAGATTCCAGCGGATCAACAGCCGGATAAATACCCTGCTCTACGATCTTACGGGAAAGTACGGTAGTCGCATCCAGATGTGCAAACGTTGTTGCCGGAGCTGGGTCAGTCAGGTCATCAGCAGGTACATATACGGCCTGTACAGAAGTAACAGAACCGGAAGTTGTAGAAGCGATACGCTCCTGCAGCTCACCCATCTCAGTTGCCAGTGTAGGCTGATAACCTACGGCAGACGGCATACGTCCGAGAAGTGCAGATACCTCAGAACCGGCCTGTACAAAACGGAAAATATTATCGATAAACAGAAGTACATCTCTGTGCTCTGTATCACGGAAATATTCGGCCATTGTAAGACCTGTCTCAGCAACTCGCATACGGGATCCCGGCGGCTCATTCATCTGTCCGAACACTAAGGCTGTTTTCTCAAGAACACCGGATTCCTTCATTTCTGACCAGAGGTCGTTACCTTCACGGGAACGTTCTCCGACACCTGTAAAAATAGAATATCCACCATGCTCTGTAGCGATATTCTGGATAAGTTCCTGGATCAGAACGGTTTTACCAACACCGGCACCACCGAACAGGCCGATCTTACCACCCTTTGCATAAGGAGCAAGAAGGTCGATGACCTTGATACCTGTCTCCAGGATCTCTACGGCCGGTTTCTGATCTTCGAAGCTTGGCGGATCTCTGTGAATCACCCAACGCTCTGCATCATCCAGAGCTTCTCCACCGTCAACTGTCTCTCCAAGAACATTAAAAAGTCTGCCAAGAGTGCAGTCTCCTACCGGAACCTTGATTCCACTTCCTGTGGCAACTACTTCTCTGTCTCTCTGAAGTCCCTCACTGGCACTCAGCATAATGCAGCGAACCACATCATTTCCCAGATGCTGAGAAACTTCCATAACGCATTTCTTACCATTGTTTTCGACTTCAAGGGCGTCCTTGATATCCGGAAGATCGCCATTCTCAAAAACAACATCTACAACAGGTCCCATGACCTGTACAATCTTACCTTTACTCATTATCGTCCCTTCCTTTTCTGGGCCTTCGCACCACTGCAAACTTCTGTGATCTCCTGTGTGATCGCTGCCTGACGTGCACGGTTATACTGAATTGAAAGATCCTGTAGCATTTTCTTTGCACTGTCTGTAGAAGACTGCATGGCTGTCATTCTCGCATTGTTCTCACTTGCATATGCTTCTACAAGACAGCCATAAATCACACCTGTCAGATAATTAGGAATCATAATGTCCAGTACGCCGTCTGTTGAAGGAAACATCTCTATCTCCTCCTGATGAACGCCCACCGGAACCTCAAGTGGCGAAAAGTTCGTTTTCTTTAAAGGAAGAAGCTGCATATTTACCGGCTCCATCACAACTGCATTCTGCATCTGTGTATAGATGATATGCACCTCATCCACTTCTCTTTCCAGAAAGCTTCTTACAACTTCCTCACTGATCAATCTTGCACGATGCATGGTCGGCTTCTGTACGGTATAGTGGAAGCTTCCATCCATGTCCACATCTTTCTTGCCAAAATACTGACGACCGACCATACCAAGAACATACAGCTTATGATATCCAGGTGTAGATGCTATAAATTCTTCTGTCATTCTGGTGATGTTATGGTTATAAGCACCTGCCATACCCTTGTCACCGGTTACCACTATGGTCGCTATCTTACGTTCTTCCTGTGGGATCAGATGACGCACGCTGAAGAACGGATGCTGGATATCCGGAACATGACGAAGAATTCTGGCAATCGCCCCCTGCATATTATAGAAGTAAGGCTCTGTATCAGACAGTATCTTCTTGGCTTTTTTCATCTTGGAAGAGGAAATCATATACATGGCATTGGTAATCTTCATTGTGTCCTGGACACTGCTTATCCTGCTTTTTATTTCTCTTGCATTTGCCATAAGTTCCTCCTATGCAATCTCTGCTTTATTTTGCGGCTGCACGATCCTTGAATTCATCTGCAACCTGAAGGATTTTTTCTCCGAGTTCATCGCTTAAGACTTTGCTCTCATCGATTTCTTTGCCGATTTCAGGATATACGTTGTCGAAGTATTCGAGCATATCCATCTGATATTTCTTCACAGCCTTCTTATCCACATGAACCAGCTTCTTGTGGGTCGCTGTCCACAGTGTGATAACCTGCTGGTGGAGAGAAAGTGGATTACACAACGGCTGTTTCAGAAGTTCCATCAGGCATCCGCCATAAGCAAGCTGTGCTTTGGTCGCATCATCCAGATCGGAACTGAACTGGGTGAATACTTCCATCTCACGGTACTGTGCCAGGTCGATACGGATACTTCCGGATGCTTTCTTCATTGCCTTGGTCTGCGCTGCACCACCAACTCGGGATACGGAAAGACCTACGTTGACCGCCGGTCTCATACCTGAGAAGAACAGGTCACTCTCGAGGAAGATCTGTCCGTCTGTGATGGAAATTACATTGGTAGGAATGTATGCGGATACATCTCCTGCCTGTGTCTCGATGATCGGAAGTGCTGTAATGGAACCTCCGCCCAGCTTATCACTCAGACGGCTGGAACGCTCCAGAAGTCTGGAATGAAGGTAGAATACGTCACCAGGATATGCTTCACGTCCCGGAGAACGCTCCAGAAGCAGTGACAGTGCACGATATGCAACTGCATGCTTGCTCAGATCATCGTATACGATCAGGACATCCTTGCCTTTGTACATAAAGTACTCTGCAAGTGCTGTTCCTGCATAAGGAGCAATGTACTGAAGCGGCGCACAGTCGCTTGCTGTTGAAGAAAATACTGTGGTATATTCCATAGCTCCATATTTCTCAAGGTTGGATACAACTTTGGCTACCGTAGATGCCTTCTGACCGATTGCCACATAAATACAGATCACATCCTTACCCTTCTGGTTCAGGATGGTATCGATTGCAAGGGAAGTCTTACCGGTCTGTCTGTCACCAATGATAAGTTCTCGCTGTCCTCGTCCGATTGGGAACATGGAATCAAGTGAAAGGATTCCTGTTTCCAGCGGTACATTTACGGATTTACGGTCAATAATTCCAGGTGCCGGATTCTCTACCGGGCGATAATCCTGTTCTTTGATATCACCTTTTCCGTCAATCGGGGCTCCAAGAGCATTGACGATTCGTCCAACGAAACCATCACCTACAGGTATACCTGCCTGTTTACCAGTTCTGGTTACTTTGGTTCCCTCCTTGATTCCGGTATCCTTACCAAACAGAATACATCCCATGCTGTTTGTACGGATATCCTGAACCATTCCCTTGAGTCCGTTTTCAAATACTACAACCTCGCCATACATAGCGTGATCAATTCCATAAACAGTTGCAATTCCATCTCCTACGGAAATGACCGTTCCTACTTCCTGGTTCTGGCTGATTTCATCATAATTCTCTATTTCTTCTTTCAGAATGGAAATAATCTCATCTGGATTGATTGCACTCAACGTGTTCACCTCCGGGTCAATTTCTGTTCCAGCTTGCGGTAACGTCCCCGCAGGCTCCAGTCATATTCGCTTCCGCCTGCCAGAAGGACAAATCCTCCGATCAGGCTTTTATCTTCTATCATTTCTATTTCGGCTTTCTGCGCCCCAAATTCCCGGCATAAAAATGCTCTGATACCATCAAGCTGTGCATCCTTCGGTGCTGTTACATAACGCATGACTGCGTGTATGGTCTTCTCATGCTGTCGGCACAGTTCTTCGTAATCTTCAAAAATTTCCTCGATCAGATCAATTCTGTGATGCTTGCAGACGACCTTGATGAAACTCTTCATTTCCTCAGGGATCACTCTGTCGATCACTTTTTCCTTGATCTCAAATGGTACCAATGGGTTCTTCAGACTCTGTGCGAGTTCAGGAACCTTCCGAAATATTTCTTTTGTATTCTGTATGACCTTTCTGGAAACAGAAGTCATACAGAGTTTTTGCATAATTAACGGCGGTCACTGTCATCTGGATCACCTGCTTTTTCTATAAATTGGTCATACAAGGATAAATCCTGGTCTGCTCCACTGTTTTTACCAATAATTTTACCGGCAGCTTCCATAGCAAGAGAGGCAACATCATCTTTCATCTGACGCATAGCATTCTCGCGCTCTGTGTTGATGTCCTCCTGCGCTTTGGCAAGCATTGCAGATACCTTTGCCTGTGTATCTTCCACAGTTTTGTCTGCCTGTGCTTTGGCCTCTTTTCTGGCCTGCTCCATAATCTGGAAGGATTCTTCTCTGGCGGATTTCAACGCACCCTCATACTGTTCCTTAAGTGCCTTCGCCTGATCCTCCTGCTCCTTTGCTCCTGCAAACTGCTGATCGATCATAGCCTTTCTTACGTCCATCACTTTGATGATCGGTCCGAATAAAAACTTCTTCATCAATAAATAAAGAACTAACAGGTTGATGATCGTAAAGACAAGGTTGATGTCAATTTTTATCACCTGGTCCACCTGCCTCTCTGTATTTTTCGGTTCTTTATCATTAGCCCAGCATGATGATGATCAGAAGTCCGATTACGAAACCGTAAATAGCTGTTGCCTCGGCAAGGGCACAACCTAACAGCAGGTTCTTACTGATCTTGCTCTCTGCTTCCGGCTGTCTTGCGATAGCTTCAACTGCCTTGGAAGTTGCGATACCAATACCAATACCTGCTCCAATACCTGTAAGAACTGCGATAGCTGCTCCGATTGCTACTAATGTTGACATACTTTTTTCCTCCTGAATAGATATCAAATTTTCTTTTGTCTTACTCGATTGCTTCCTTGATGAACAAGGATGTTAAAAATACAAATACATAAGCCTGTATGAATCCGTCAAAGAAATCAAAATACAGACTGAACGGTATGGGAAGAATTGCCGGACATATAAATTCAAGCAATTTCATTACAACAAAGCTTCCCAGAACATTACCAAATAATCGCATACACAGAGATGTTGGTCTGATCGCAAGCTCCAAAATATTGATCGGAAGCATGATCGGCACAGGCTCTGCAAAGCTCTTAAGGAATCCCTTAAGTCCTCTCTTATGAAATCCTGCATATTCGATCAGAATAATGCTCATAAGCGACAATGCTATGGTAACATTCATGTCCTTTGTCGGTGGTGTAAACCCAAACACACCTGCTATATTGGCTATTCCAATGAAAATTACGGTTGACATCAGATAAGGGACATACCGTTTTCCCTCTTCTCCCAGAATTCCCACAAAGAAATCCTGAAGGAAACTTACTCCTGATTCCAGAAGAAGCTGTTTTTTGCCTGGATTCTCGACTTTAAGATTTCGAACCAGTATCAGAGAAAGTATTACCAGAACGGCCATAATGACCCAGGTAACCGCGACGCTCTCTGCAATCGGTATTCCGCCGAACACTGGTATCGTAAACAATGTCTTGCTCTCAAGCTCTTCTGCCAATGTGGCTGATAAATTCCCCGTCTTTCTCCCTCCTTTTCTCCGACCGAACCAACATATTGGTCATACCGGTCTGTCATTTGATTCCTTTATTTTACGCTTTGTCAAAAAAAAAAGTCAATATCCATTCTCCCCATTTTGTCCGAAAAGATCAGCCGATTCTATACACATTGCACAATTATATTAAATATAATCTCATATTATAAGTGAAACCTCTCCATAGGCTAAAATAGACAAAGAGCCGTCAGACTCCTGTACTTTGAGCCTTCCGTCCGGACAGATCTCCAGTGCCTTCGCCTTACGGATATCCTGCCCGTCCACGATCTGGATCTCCCTTCCCGGGACAAGATTCTGCTGGATATATTCAGGAGGTAAACGCAGCTCTCTTGTCTCTTCCAGAAGGGCATTGATGATCTCAGCGGCAAGACGGTTACGATCCAGTCCTGCTGCCGCTTCCCGGTTCTCATACAGGCTCCGGCGACATTCCTGATCTCAGACGGATATCCGCCCTCTGCCTCATACAGATTCAGCCCGATCCCAACTACGGCAAAGTCAATATCTCCGCTCTCAAAGTCTGTGACAGCTTCTGTCAGGATGCCGCAGACCTTCTTCTCATTGTAATAGAGGTCATTCACCCACTTGATTCCAAGTGAGATACCAGTAGTCCGAAGGACAGCCTTATAGACTGCCACAGCCGCCTCTGCGGTGAGCAGAAGGCTCTCCTTGAGGCTCCCGCGAGGTTTAAGGATAACACTGAGATAGAGTCCTGCTTCCTCCGGAGAATAGAAGCTTCTGCCTCTCCGTCCTCTTCCTGCTGTCTGCTTCCCTGCCACAACGCATCCACCATGACCGGCAAGTCCGGTTACCGCCGCTTCCTTCGCGGCACGGTTGGTCGAGTCGATCTCCTGATATACCTTCAGATAAACTTCCGGTGAAACTAAAAAGGGCTGTATTGCTTCCATGGAAAGACGATGACTGTCCTTCACCAGCATATAGCCCTTATTCTGTCCTGCCTCTATTGTATATCCTTCTTCCCTCAGGGACTTCACCGCCTTCCAGATCGCAGCTCTGGTACAGTGAAGTTCCTCGGCAAGTTTCTCTCCAGAAAGAGTTTCCCCCTTCTGCTGTTCTAATATTCCTAAAAGTTTAGATTTTACCGTCATATTTCTCTCCATAATTCTTAAGGGTCTTCTTGAGAATGATACATATTCCCTGCGGATATTCTCCGGTGATACGATCACGGCTCCTGTACCCAGTCCTGCAAGCCAGCCAAAAAACTGTGTACTGACCTTGATCTGTGCCTGCATGGAAAAATGATTCTCATCCTTGGGGATCAGCATGACATCCTGACCAAAACGGTCAAGCACAACGCCTACAAACTGATTCTCAAACTCCATCCGGACACTTCTCTCCTTCCCTCCGAACATCCCGAAAGTACTGGAAGAGAACTTCCCGAGATCAAAATCCCTGAAAATATTGCCGCCATTTCTCTTCTGCTTCTCAATTACCTCTACCTGCATCATCTTGTCCACGCGATAATGCTTCACAACTCCGCTTCGCTCATCCAGTCCCAGAAGATAGTAATTATCATTCTTCCAGATCATCTTCCATGGGCTGGCCTGATACCACTCTCCATTCTTCTTGGGTTTCAGTTCCTTGGACAGAGTCCATTCGTAATAATGAAAACGGATCTGTCTGTTCCTGGACATGCCGTCATAGATCGTCTGGATGTTGCTGTATATCTCCTCGTTGACTGTCTTATTGCCTGGTTCGATAAAAAGCTGCTCACGGAGTTTCTTTGCAGCTTCCGGGATAACAAGGCTCTCCAGTTTGCGGAGCAGTTCTCTGGATTTCTTCTGTGTGACAAATCTGGAAGACTGTACTGCATCCATCAGGAACTTCACTTCCGGAAGCTGGAACTTCCGGTTCGCTATATAGAAACCGCCAACCTTCCCACGGCGGTTGCGGATATCAAGTCCATAGATCCTCAGTGCCTCAATGTCATCGTAAACTGTCTTGCGCTCGACACTGATCCCGTATCCTCTGAGATACTGTGCCATATCCTTCGCAGATATGGGATGCTCCTCATCTGTCCGCTCCAGCAGCACATCCATCAGGTATAATATTTTGAGTTTCTGGTTAAATGATTTCGGCATGTATTGTCTGTTATCCTTCTTATTACTTGTCAGTCAGTGCTGCTACCACACCGGAATATACTACCACAAATGCCAGTGCCATCGCAATCCTGTCAGCAGAATGCACATCGATCTTCATGACCATGGCACCCAGGATCATGATCTCCACTGTTACCAGTATTCCGAGTATCATTGCCATGACATTGGAAAATTTCTTCTTCTCTGTATGGCTCTCTCTGTTCTCTGTCTCGTAGTGTCTCTTTGCTGTTTCTGCTGTGTTCATCATAGTAAGATCCCCTTTATATCGTATTATGGTTTGAGAATTTCGAATATTTGTTCTGAACATATTTTCCGAACATCTTTTCGATATAAAGAGTATCTCATATTAAATGTCCAATAAAACGGGACGAACTTAAATTTCAGAATATATGTTCACTATTTATTTGCGAACACAATTTTATCCACATGATATGTCCCCTGATTCACGCTCATGACAGCCATCGTGGCCTCCTGCCCAAAACGGCTTCTTCCACAGCTTCCCGGATTCAGCCACAATCTGCCGTCGACCATTTTTTCAGAATAACTGTGCGTATGACCAAAGATCACGACCTGGCACTGCCAAGCTCCCATGCCACATCTTTTTTGTTGTGTGTCATAAAAAATTTCACACCTTCTATAGTGAAACGAAGTGTCTTTGCAATCCCCTCAGCCCAGTCTCTGTCATTATTTCCTCTTACGACATAGATGGAACCAAGGCAACGGAGCCTGTCAAGAAGTTCCGGTCTGTCACATCACCTGCATGCAGAATGCAGTCACATGTTTTGAGGATTTCCAGGACTTCCGGTCTTAATAAACCATGAGTGTCTGAAATGATGCCAATTTTTTTTGCCATATGATGTCACTTCCTTTCTTTCAGATCTGATGATATTATCAGTAGCCCTCTCTGCGTCTTTCCTTTCGGAGTTCATTACGCTTCTGTGCCCCGAGCCACTCAGCTTTCTCGGATTCCGTTTCAACGATCAGACCGGGAACTTCGACCTTGTTGTCGTTTTCATCCAGTGCGACCATGACTTCATAGGCACGGTTGATGACCCTGCGTGTTCCGTCAGGACTTTCTACATAAGTATCGATCCGTACTTCCATGGAAGTTCTTCCGACGTAAGTCAGCTTTCCGATCAGGACCACGGTGTCTCCCAGATAGCTCCTGCCTTAAAATTCAGATTGTCCACACAGGCAGTCGTCACGATCGTTCCTGCATGTCTGTACGCTACGATCCCCGCCATCTCATCGATCCACTGCATCAGAACTCCGCCAAAGAGCCTGCCGTAGCCGTTGATGTGCTTATTCATGATGAGATAAGTATTTTCGGTACGGGAATCCTCCATATGTTTCATCTTTCTCATATTTTTCTCTTTTCTTATAACTATAATCCCTGTTTCTGAAACTGTGCGGCTGCTTTTTCATATTCCGGCATCGGCACGCCGTATTCTCTGCCCATACGCACAACTTCATATACAAGTCCGTCAATCTCAGACTGCTTTCCTGCCATAACATCTCTCTGCATGGATGTTGTTGATTCCGGTGCGAGATTTGAAAGGATCCTGAGGTTTCGTTCCACAAGGTCTTCTTCAAATTCAATTCCCATTGCATGGGACAAATTAACGATCTCACGCATCAGCGCAGATCATCTCACGTTTCTCGCCTTCCTGCTGAAAATCAACTGCCGTGGCATTGTAATATAAACCTGCCGTTCCGATCGGTGATACGTAGGAAAACTTCACCATCGCATCTCTGCGGATATCCGGTGAAAGAATCACTTCCAGATCTTCGGATGCCATATCCCGTGCGATCGCTCTCATGCTTTCTGTCTCTTCAGAAGGAGTCCGCGCGCCAAAAACAACTCGAAGGATCTTGCCATGGCGAAGGATCACTCCCGGCTCCTCGATCGCCGCTGATACATAGATGCATCCATCCGGTACGGTGAGATCCGGAAATTCTTTCTGTAATCTGCCGCCGGTTCCATAAATATTCAGGATTGGAAGAACTACTGTCTCCGGTCCGGCAATCCTGCGGATATCCGGGATCAGATCCGTCAGGGAATAGCCCTTGACACACACCAGGATCACATCTGGCTGCTCTGTGTATTCTTCCATCCGGCATGCTTTGACAGGAATGGTCTCTTCTTTTCCATCCCAGAGCTGCCTCATGGTAAGTCCCTGTTTCTGCATCGCCTCAAGATGGCTGCCTCTCGCGATCAGAGTTACGTCCTTTTCTGCTTTTGTAAGATAAAATCCAAGAGTCCCTCCGGTTCCTCCTGCCCCGATGATTGCGTATTTCACACCAGATTCCTCCTTTGATCACTTGTATTATGTTTCAAAACAGGCTCCTCATATAGTGAGGAGCCTGGTCGTTATATATTCTTCTGGCAGATATCCTCCAGACAGCATTTATCACAATATGGCTTTGTCCGTGCAGTACAGACTTCTCTTCCGTGGCAAACAAGACGATGGCAAAAATCACTGCCTTCTTCCGGCGGAATGATCTTCCACAGAGCCATCTCCACTTTCTTAGGATCCTTGATGCCGTCAACCAGACCGATACGGTTCGTCAGACGGATACAGTGTGTGTCTGTCACAATCGCCGGTTTGCCAAAGACATCTCCCATGATCAGGTTTGCGCTCTTGCTCCTACACCCGGAAGTTTGAGAAGTTCTTCGAATGTGGTCGGGATGTTGTCATTGTACTGCTCATGAAGGATCCGCATACACGCGCTGATATCCCTCGCCTTACTCTTGCCAAGACCGCAGGGACGGACGATTGCCTCGATCTCCTCCGGTTCTGCTGCTGCAAGAGAAGCTACGTCAGGATATTTTGCATAAAGATCCTCTACGACTACATTGACCCTCGCATCCGTACACTGGCTGCCAGTCTCACGCTCACAAGAAGCTTCCACGCCTGGTCATAATCCAGTGTGCATCCTGCATCCGGGTATTCCTTCTTAAGTCTGTCGATCACTTCCAGTGCCAGTTCTTCTTTGGTCATTCTGCGCTCCTTAGATAGTACCGAAAATACGGTCTCCAGCATCGCCAAGTCCCGGCAGATGTATGCATGGTCGTTCAGTTCACGGTCCAGATGTCCTACATAGATCTGTACATCCGGATGCTCTTTATGGAGACGCTCCAATCCTTCCGGTGCTGCGATAACAAACATGCATTTGATATTTTTGCCGCCGTGTTCCTTGATCATTCTGACTGCGTCCACAGCAGAACCACCTGTTGCAAGCATCGGGTCTGTGACAACGATCAGACGCTGATCGATCGGATCCGGCAGTTTGCAGTAATATTCGTGCGGCTCATGTGTCTCAGGATCTCTGTAAAGTCCGATGTGTCCGATCTTTGCAGACGGAACAAGTGTAGTGATACCATTGACCATTCCAAGTCCGGCACGAAGTACCGGAACAACAGCCAGCTTCTTGCCTGCGATCATAGGTGACATGCAGGTTTCGATCGGTGTCTCTACCTCAACATCTTCCAGTGGAAGATCTCTCAGTGCCTCATATCCCATCAGTACTGCGATCTCCTCGATCAGTTTACGAAATTCATTTGTTCCTGTATTTTTGTTACGAAGCATAGAAATTTTATGCTGGATCAGCGGATGATCCATAATAAATACATTCTCCATTTCAACCTCCATAGATGATTCTGTATCGAATTTTCTACATTTTCTATGGTGATTATACCCTATTTCTCAGTTATTGACAACCACCGCAAACATGTTACACTTAACTTATATTTATCTTATGTTAGGAGCAATTTTATGACTGATTATGAGCAGATTTTTCTCTCTTCCGGGCAGGAGAAGCAGAAACTTACGATTGCCCTGAAAACGTTTTGTCGAAACAGAGGATCCTGACTGGAAATCCCGCTATCAGAGCTATCTGCGGACCCGTTTCCGTCCTGCCATGACTGAACTGATCCATGGCGGTGATCTGGCACGTATCCGCAATTTATGCGCTTTTGCCCCGCTGACTGCTCCCGCACTGGAACAGTTTATCCAGGAAGCTTCCATTTGCGGACAGACCGAGATCCTTGCTTTTCTTCTCCGGTTAAAAAAAGATTCCTTCGGATTTCATGACAGAGATTTTTCTCTCTGAAAATCTGACTTTTATTTTGAAGTTCATTTTATAGTATGAAAGGATTTTGTTTATGAAACCTTCCGGCGATTTTTCCCTTTATCAGAAGATCTGGGACTTCACGCGGGAACAGCTTTCCGTAAAATATCCCTTTTTTCGGAAACTTCTGTGGAATTTTTCTTTTAAAGAATCTGAAGATACCGAAACTGCTGGAACTGACGGCAGGAATATCTATTTCAACCCTGATTTTGTAATAAAAAGCTTCCAGGAATCATCCACGAAACTGGAGGAGCTTTTTCTGCACATGCTGTATCACTGCCTGTTCCTTCATCTCATCATGGATGTGCCACCGGATCGCAGACTCTGGGATCTCGCCTGTGATGCGGCTGTCCAGAGGATCCTTCAGAATGAAAAGAGGGAACGTGACCCGATGAAAATCTATCAGGAATTCCAGAACGCAGCCGTCTCAGATTCTTCCTCTCAACCAGATTCGTCAGAACCTTCTGCTGAAGCTGAACTCATCACTCCACTTGACGACCACAACTTCTGGAAATACACCGACCGCCAGAAATTCCTCGAGACGATCCGACAGACTCTCGGTGGTATGTCCGGTGCCGCCGGCATGGGGCTGTACGGCAACAGCGGACGCGGCAGTGCTCCCGGAAATCAGGTGGAAGAACTCTCTGTCGAGGAAAAAGGCAAATACGATTTTCACCATTTTCTCAGACGTTTTGCCGTCCACAGGGAAGAAATCCATACCGATGCCCAGAGTTTCGACTATATTCCCTATATATTCGGGCTTGATCATTATGGAAATATCCCTCTGATCGAATATCTCGAGTACCAGGAAGTCACCCGGCTTGAGGAGCTTGTCATCGCGATCGATACTTCCGGCTCCTGCTCAGCAGACACCGTCCGTCGATTTATGGAAGAAACTTATGGAATCCTCAGCGACCAGGAGAATTTTTTCCGCAAAATGAACCTCTATATCATCCAATGTGACTGCTTTATACAGGATGTGGCACATATTACCTGCGAAAAAGACTGGCAGGATTATCTCCAGAACCTCCGTATCCACGGGCGCAGCGGGACCGATTTCCGGCCCGTTTTTGAATACGTGGAAAAGCTCCGCGAAGAACGGAAACTCAAGAATCTCAAGGGACTGCTCTATTTCACAGACGGCGATGGGATCTATCTGGAAAAAGCTACCGACTATGAAACTGCTTTTGTTTTTTATAAAGAAAAATCCATGCACCAGAAAGTTCCTGCATGGGCTGTAAAGTTATATCTTGATGCTGAAAAATCCTGAACCTACGCATATCCAGAAAGGATCACGCTATGAATATCAAAGAAGCCAAAGAAGAAATTCTACACACGATACAGATCTACACTCGTAAAGACGCGCACGGACAGTATCTCATGCCCTCTGTCCGTCAGCGTCCGGTTCTCCTGATCGGACCACCCGGAATCGGCAAGACTGCCATCATGGAACAGATTTCCCGCGAATGTGGAATCGGTCTTACCGCCTATACCATCACGCACCACACCCGCCAGAGTGCCGTAGGCCTTCCCGTTATCGTAAAGAAAAATTATCAGGGCAAAGAGTATTCCATCACCGAATATACGATGAGTGAGATCATCGCCTCTGTCTATGAAACGATTGAAAAAAGTGGCTGCCAGGAGGGGATTCTCTTCATTGATGAGATCAACTGCGTATCGGAAACTCTGGTCCCGACCATGCTTCAGTTTCTCCAGAACAAAACTTTCGGCACACATCCTGTCCCGGAAGGCTGGGTCATTGTTGCCGCCGGAAACCCTGTCGAATATAACAAATCTGCCCGCGAATTCGACATTGTCACGCTGGACCGTGTGAAACGGATCGATGTGGAACCCGATCTCGCCGTGTGGAAGGAATATGCCTGGGCAAAGGGCATCCATCCGGCGATCCTTTCTTATTTAAGTTTACATAATGATCGTTTCTATCATGTAGAAAACACTGCTTCCGGTGTCCGCTTCGTCACAGCACGAGGATGGGAAGATCTTTCTTCCATTCTGTATGGATATGAGGATCTTGATCTCACACCGGACGCAGACCTGGTCCTGCAGTATCTTCAGGAACCGGAAACTGCCAGGGATTTTGCCGGATATTATGATCTCTATGCAAAATACCGCCAGGACTACCGGATTCCGGAACTGCTCTCCGGCCGTATCTCTGAGGAAGAATTTCAGGACCGCTGTAATCTCGTACAGCAAGCTTCCACCGATGAAAAAATCTCTGTCGCGGGGCTTCTTCTCGATGGGTGGAACAGTTTTTTCCAGCAGTTCCAGAAAGAAGATCAGTTTACAACAGCACTCCACGACACGCTGAAGCAGATCCGTGCCGCCCTGCTGCGCGAAGAAACACTCGATGAAATCATTATACAGCGAAAACAGGCTCTGAAAGTTAAGCTGGAAAATCATCTTATTTCTTCTGCGGACTATGAGCAGAACGAACAGATCACAAAAATTCTGGAAAGCTGTCTTGTCGAAACACGTAAGAAGCGGGTGAATGATCCGCAAAAAAACCTCGCCATTCTCAGGGATGCCCTGAGTGACGAGTAGATAATCGCAAAAATCTTGCCGCACAAACTTCTCTCGCACTGGAAAATGGATATCGTTTTGCAAGTGAAGCCTTTGAAGATGGACCGGAACTTCTTTTCCTGACTTCAGATCTGAGCCACAATCCAAAGGCGGTACAGTTTATCAGCACTTTTGGATGCGAGCCTTATTTTCATTACAGTGAACAGTTGATGTTTCAGGAGAAACGGCAGACATTACTCCGGGAAATTGAAAGGCACTCCTGATTCAGATCCAGTCTCTGCCGCTCAGGTTCCTACGGTATTTCGGTCCCATCAGACCGTTTTTGCGCTCCAGTGCCTCGCGGAATTCAGCCCCGTACATTACGAAGGACATCGTCATGCACACAGCACAAGCCCCGATCAGCACATTGGCTGTCGAATACGGAAGTCTGACTCCTGCTGTCAAAATCATCACAACTACATAAGTAACTGCTGTATTCAGCTTGCCATGCCACTGAGCTTCCCCGGTCGCGTCGGTCTCCATAATGACTTTCCAGCCTACGACCAGCATGTATGTTTCTTTTATCACAAACAGGATCATCACAAGTTTCACCAGCGGATAACGTGATATCAGACACGCCAGCATCACTGCCTGCATTGCCTTGTCTGCCAGTGGATCAAGCAGTCTTCCGATCCTGCTGATCTGATTAAAGGATCTCGCAATTCTTCCATCCAGGAAGTCGGTCGCTGCCGCTGCAGGATGATCATGGTCAGAGCCGGTCTGTTTCCTCTCATACCATGTCTCTCGCAGATTCCAAGGAAAAGAATTGCAAGTCCGAGTCTGATAAGACTCAGAAGATTCGGTACGGTAAGGATTTCTTTACGTGTAAAAACTTCTGCAAGCTTCTCCTGCCTTGCCGGAATCACACGGTAGAAAAGCTGGTAACACAGGATATTCAGAATCAGGGCTGTCATTACATCTGAAACACAGTGCTGCTTCAGGAACATGGTTGCCATGATGATAGACACTGTCAGAACTGTCTGTGCTGCTGTAAATACTTTATTTTTCCTGCATCTCTCATTCTGGAAAAGTGCTACACAGCTTGCCACAGAATTAAATACGTGGATACTTGGAAAAATATTCGTAGGCGTGTCGATCTTATACAAAAATCTGACCGCTGAAATAAAAATACCGCTCTCCCCGGTCAGATCCGGTCGAAGATTCTGTCCGTTCGGGTAAACATAGGAAACCAGAATGAACAAGGTCATTCCCACTGCCAGAGTGCCAATATACTGATAATATTCCTTCTTGCCCGGGCAGAACAGCACGAAATAAACCACTGTACCGATCAGAAAAAAGTACCACATCACATATGGAATAATAAAATACGGGCAGAACGGGATTTTGTCATCTGCCAGCGAATGGATGATATGTATTTTCACATCGCTTCGCTCTACGAGCATAAAGGATACCATATAAAAAATCCCATACAGCGGAATCATCCACAAATGTTTTGATTTCTTCAGATAATTCAAAATATCACCTTTCCGAATATGCTGGCTGCATGCCAGGGGCAATTTATTGTTTCAGTCATTACATTCTTGTTTCATTTATCTGTAGGTATAATATACCTATTTATAAGATTTAATCAATCCACAAAATGCCCAAAATATCCGATTTTACAGAAATTTCATAATCTCTTTTCATAAAGCTAAGATAAAATAAGAAATTCTTTCGTTTTCGACACAGATACAAAAAGAGGAAGTGCTTTATGCTGCACTTCCTCTTCTCTTCTGTGTATCCTTACGCAAGACCTGCTGGAATTCTCTCAGCTTTTCTTTTGCCTCCGGGCTTAAGTTCTGCGGTACCTGGATCTGTACAGTTACGTACTGATTGCCGTGGACAGCAGAATCTTTCATAGAAACAATTCCTTTGCCTTTCAGACGGATCTTACGTCCGGACTGTGTACCCTCCGGGATCTTGCAGATCACATCGCCGTACAGGGTGGTGACTTTGGCTTCGCCGCCAAATACGGCTGTTGTAAATGGAATATTTGCTGTTGTGTAGATATCCATTCCTTTACGCTCAAAGCCAGGTTTCGATGCCACATTGACTTTGAGGAAAAGATCTCCTGCAAGACCGCCATTGAATCCCGGATTTCCTTTGCCTTTCAGACGGATGCTCTTGCCATCTTCGATGCCTGCCGGGACATGTACCTTAAGTGTCTGGGTAACGCCATTTCCAGATGGATCAGACAGCCTCATCACTCTGTCGCATCCAAAGGCTGCTTCTTCGAAGCTGACGCTTACTTCTGAGTGAAGATCACTGCCCTTTGCCTGCGTACTTCTTCCGCCGAAGCCGCCAAATCCGCTCTGGCTGTGGAAGCCCTGCCCTCCGAAGCTGCCGCTCTGACTGCCGCTCTGACCATGGAACATATTTCCAAAGATATCCCCAAAAATATCTCCATATCGCCCATGTTGCCCATGTTGCCGTTTTCGAAATGGTATTCATGGTAGCCGCTGCCGCCCTGGCCGAAGCCGCCAAATCCACTGCCAAAACCACCCTGACCATGGAATCCCTGGCCTCCGCCATAAGCACCTCCGGCACCTGCACCTTCTTCAAAGGCCGCGAAACCATACTGGTCGTACAGTTTCTTCTTCTCGTCATCACTTAAGATATTATATGCTTCTGTGATCTCTTTAAACTTCTGTTCCGCATTCTTATCCCCCGGATTCATGTCCGGATGATATTTCTTCGCAAGTTTCCTGTATGCTCTCTTGATCTCCTTCGCATCGGCATTTCTTCCGACCCCAAGGACATCATAATAATCTCTCTTAGCCATAATGCCACCTCCGGTTATATTCGTATAGAAAGAAGATGCGGTCATAAACTCCCGCATCCCCTGCCCTTGTCTTTTGTTCTATTTGTAATATAACACTCGATTTTTGATATGTCAAGATGGTGCGGAAAGATTTTTGCTTCCTGTCCTTGCATACTTGCCAAACAACCTGGCTCTGATCGTGATCGTAGCCCCTGTTTTGTTCTTTCCCATCTTCATTCATTTATTTTTTTCTGCAAGCATACGGCGTAATTCCTGCAGTTGTTTGTCTTTTATTTCCAACTGCTTCTTCTGACTAACCAATTGCTCTTTTTGGCTAACCATGCATCCAGTTTATTTCTGATACCCTTATTTTCCATGGTTTTTCGGAATATATCAAGTGGAACGAAAATATAGTTTTGAAGCATTATGTAGTTTTTTACATCAATCTTTAAATCTCTTTTTTATCAAAATTACCATCCGATTAAGAATCACCCTAACTTTATTATTAATAAACGTATAATCTTTTAGTTTTTCCGCCAATCCCGGGCTAAGTGCATAATATATTTTTATGAACATTCTTCCACCTCGTGATTTTTTAATACGTTATCTCTGAATCTTCGCAACACCAACACTTCCGGCGCATCATAACTTCCATAAACCGCTGTTGCTATATAACAGCCTTCTTTCTGAGATGATTGCTGTGGCGGCTGCTGTGATTCCTGCTTCTGACTAATAGATACAGCTTTTTCCTCTTCTTTCTGTTCTTCTAATATTCCGTTAACAATGTTGTTCCATTTACTACAGTCAACTGCTCCACACTCATGTCCCCACGCATCAAAATTTTTTCCAAAATTTACTCTATGCAGTTCGCAGGCATCTTCATGTGTATCATCCGTTACTGTATAATAATTACATAAGGCGCAACAAGTTTCATTATCTTTATTTACTTTTTTGAATCCGGCATAATTTAATCTTTCTTCTACATTCATACTGTTTCCCCTGTCACTTCTTTTCTGTTTAATAATCACTAATTCTATTTGAGCACCTCATCATAAAAATAGTTTTTACAATAAGATGCTCAAATAATATCTACATGCAGATGTCTGGCAATGCAAAGAAATTGGTTTTATACTATACTAAATTTCAGTTTTTAAAATGGAAACATCCATTTCTGTCGCTCGGTTTGTTATAACCGCCATAAGAACCACGACAGTAAACGCGTCCATACTGATCCTTGTCGCTCCAGTCAGCGTATCTGCAGTCATAACAGTTGCCCTCAAAACATCCTTCTGGAATTTCAATTTTTAACTCTTTAAAATCTTTCATAGTTCTGTTCCCCCATTTCTGTCAGTCAACAATAAGTTTCTCTTTTGTAATAACCAATTTTCCCTGCATTTGCTCTGCAATATAGCAAACCATCTTTTTATCTGGCATGACCACTATCGGAAAATATAATCTCTTAAATTCTAACGGCATATTTTCAAGGATTTTATCTATGTACCTTTTATCTGCCTCAGATAAAGTTTCCACACTCCAGAAATGAGTATGATAAATCCCCATAAAGCTGATAGTTTTCATTTGCCACTGTTTAATTACATCGTTTAGTTCTTTTATATTCGGAATATAGCTACACATTCTGTCCGTCTGCATTCCTCTGTCAAAATGTTCTACTGTAATTATCTCATTCTGTCCTCCGAGGATTCCTCCTGTTTCCGGCGGGCATGTATTTTGAGAATCCATTATCTTCTTATATATTTCTGATTTTATATGCATTTTAAGTATCTTCCGGATTTTGTTTAAATTTGTATTGGACTATAGAATATTCTTCCACATAGGTTTCCTGAGAATTTCCGTCGGAGTCAGACCGTGTTTCCATATTTGGCTGCTTCTGCAGCTTTTGCATTAATGAAGACAGTACAATATTTCCATCGTTATCCCTGCAGGAATCTATAGTTTCTTTATCAGTAAAATAAGAACTGTATATTTTTTCTCCATTACCTACTCCTGGAACCAACTGATAATATATATCTCCATCCTTTAATTCTTTTGGGTTTGTCCAACCATCAGGATGATACTCTCCTCTCATATCTTCCTGGTTTCCAAGTGGGCGTAAAAAATCTTCTTGTTTCTCACCTGGTGGTACAATCCTGAGCCTTCCGTCGAAGGCGTATTTTTATCCAGATATTTCAAATCTTCTTCTGATAGATCAGTATCCCCTGCTAACGCAGTTTCGTTTTTAAGATCATGAGCTGTGGATTCATCCAATTGAACCAAATCTTCTTCCATCAGAGGTCTGTTCTCCAAATGAACCTGATATCCATCTTCATTCATCCTGATATCTGAAGAGTATCTATCTGTCTCCGGATTAAAGCGGCATACTTCTCTGCTGACAGGAATTAAATTACCATTCTGCTTTAAAATCCTGGCATTTTGAATGAAATACTGATTTCCACCACCTTCGCCATAATCCCCATTTGCATCTACTTTCCCGGAAAAAAGTATATGTTTCTGTTTTTTTGAATCTTCCTGTGCGGCTTCTGACTCTTCTATTTTCTCCTCAAACAGATCATCCTCTTCTTTCGGAAGTTCTTTTATATCCTTCTGTTTTTTCTCAACCCTGTCACATAACTCTTCCAGGTCATCGAAATAATCACTTTCTGGACAGGATATTTCTTTACATTTGGTTAAACTTTTATTCGTAATCTCCGTATTTGCATTATTTTCAAATCGCTCATTGAAATTATTTCTCATAAAGCCCTTTCAAGAACGCCCATCTTATTGATGGGCGTTTGATTAAAAATAAATTAAAACCATCTGCCTGATGCCAGACCTATAATAAATTTGAATATCAGACTCATAGTCTGGATTAAAGCTTTGAATGCATATTCTGCCATTCTTGCCGTTCCATCGCCTGCTATGCTTATTACTTTTTCAAGTTTTCCTGCCTTACCTGTAACATAGGATTTATTAATTTGCCAGTATGGTCTGAAGCTGAAATAAATAAGCACGCCCATAACAAGATACAGGGCAATACCTATCGGAAGAAATCCTTCTGCAATAAATCCTAATACTGTAAAAATAGTTCCATATGTCGCAAGAGATTTAATTGCCGGCATATTCCAATCATTCCAGCTTTCTTACCATAGTATTTCGCACTCTCTAACTGATTCTGTGTATGTTCATCTTCGAAGATTTCAACTGCTTTTGTACGCAAAGTCAGGCATTTCTGATAAGAAGCCTTATCAGCAATAAACGTAGCATTCTGTGCAGCATCATAGTAATAGCAGGTGTTTGAATATGTATCCAGATCATACGCAACTCCACGCTTGAAATTATTATCATCCGGATGTGCCGCTATATAAGAATCAATTTCCTGAAACGCCAGTTTCTCATCACCTCTTCTCAAATGCAGATATACCTGCTCTGAATGACCAATTGAATTATTCGGAGCCAATTCAAGTAGCCGGTTTATTCTCTGCTGTGCATTTTCGAAGTTCTTTGTACCGATTGTTGCAATTCTGGCTCCCAGCCAATGCAGATTTAGATCTGTCTTAAAAATTGAAATACCATGGTCAACAACTCCCAGTGCTTTATCATATGTATTCATATCAAAATAACAACGGGCAAGAAGATCATATGCAGAAGCATCATTCACTTCTCCGGCAACTGCCTCTTCTGCAAATTTAGCAGCCAGTTTAATATTACCTTTACGATAATATGCCCTTGCCTGATCAAGTATTGTCTGAAGTTTTTCTTCAGCGACATCCACAATCCTGCCAGCCTGATAAGCAAGTTCCAGGGCCTGATCGTATGCCTGACGTTTTGCAGCTCTGATCAAGTATCGGCGAGCATCTCGAATATTGTCTATGATCTTATCAATAAGTAAACTTTGTTCCTTATCATTTGTGGCACCCTGGCGTTGGATCCATATTTTTTCCATGTTTTTCAAATGTTCGCGAATTGTTTTTTCATCCCATGCACGATCAATATCCAGTTCTTTGTAATAGTCAACTGTAACATCCATTTTTTTAGCAGATCCAAAAAATGATGTTTTATTTCCGGAAAAATTATTGGTTTTGTTTGAATCAGTTGCTGTCTGCTTAGATTGTGACGTATATGCTGAATCTGCAGACGAAGCTCCAGCGTTTTGTTTACTATACATATTTTCATCTGTAGAAGCATAATCATTAGCAGCACCATTATAATTCGCGCTATTATTTGTAGGAATAACTGTATTCATTGTCTTGTTGGAAGCCAAATTTTCTACATTCTATCCTCTGTTAAGAAAGAAAAATGTTATTCCAGGCATCAGAATTAAACTCACGAATGCCAGAGTAAATTTACCTGATGTGTAATATTATAAATAAAATTTATAGCCACAATTATACATAAAGCAATAAAAACCTGCTTTTTTTGCTTAAACAGCAAAACAGCTACTGAAGCTATCTGACCGATGCCCATAATTATCGTATAAACTCCTACAGCAGCAGAATAAGAAAAAACATAAAATCCAGATAACACACTTATTGCGCCACCAACAATTAAAATCCATAACCATATTTTGCAACCTTTTGTCATAATATCAATCCTTTCCTTTCAACAAAACTTCTCATTCTCCGCTAATATCAAGCCTACTGATACGCTGTCGGCTTTGTTGAATTTCTTCTTCTGTAAGATTAGAGACTCTGTCGATATGCATTTCACCTAAATCCTGCTGCAGATCCTGGTCATACACCTTACATGGATAATTGAGTTTTCATCACATGAAATTGTTACCTCAATCCCAACAATCTTTTCCCTCGGTGCAATTTCAATTTCGGCTGTTCCAATTACAGTTACATACCTTAAATCTTCTTCCTCTCCCTGAGTTACCTGAATATACAAATTCTCCTGAAATGGAGCTGTTGTACAATACTGATTTGTGCAGGCCGCCGGTACCTGTGTGTTCTTTGGCAAAATAACAGAATTATATTCCTGATCATTTTCACCCACACATACAATTCCAATTCCATGTGATGTAACATCTGTAAATGTATATTTTTTAGCTGGTTCTGGTATTGCCGCATCCAGAATCTGTCGATTCCCTGTTTCGCCCTGTTCTGTTTTTCTCTGTTCCTTTTTCTGTTCTCTTTTTAATGTTTCCAGTACATGATATGCCGCACCTATTGCTACTGCCTCATCTGGATGAACTTCTGATGAAGGAGTCATTCCTGTTTCTTCCTCAATGACTTCCTGCACCAGAGGCATCCTTGTAGAACCACCTACCAAAAGAATTTTATCCAAATCTGTATATTCCAGTCCTGCTTCATCACATGCATTTTCCATACTCGATATAGTTCCAAATAATACTCCCTCTATCAAGTCTGCAAAATCTTCTCTGGTTAAGGTATATTTGAATGGACGGCCTCCAATATTCAGAACAATATTCGCCTTTTCTCTTGCAGAAAGAGTTTTCTTTGCTTCTTCTGCTTTTAACTGCAGATCCTGCTGTGCAACAGGATCACTTTGAATATCAAATCCCTGTTCTGCTGCTGCCTCCGTTACAGCTGCTATAATACACTTATCAAAGTCATAACCACCCAGTTTACGATCTCCAGCTGTAGCAAGCACCGTAATATTTTCTGCATCAAATCGCAAAATTGTCACATCAAAGGTTCCACCGCCGAGATCATAAACCATAATTGTCTGCTCTTTTTCGTTGTTCTTCGTAATTCCAAATGCCAGAGCTGCTGCTGTAGGTTCATTTATAATTCCAATTACATTCAAACCTGCAATTTTCCCTGCATCCATGGTTGCTTTTCTCTGTGCCTCATTAAAGTATGCCGGAACTGTAATAACTGCACCATCAACTGATTCACCAAGATGCTTTTCGGCATCCGCTTTCATTTTGGACAAAATAATGGCAGATATACCTCCGGAGAATATTTTTCTCCATCATCTGTTGAAAACTGATAATCTCTTTCACCCATATGGCGTTTTACAAACTGCTCACAGTTTACGGGTTCAATGATACTTCTGATTTTTTGCCTCTTCTCCAACAATTGTGGAACCATCCTCAAACAAAACTGTAGATGGAGTTATGTTCTTACCCTCTGCATTTGGAATTACCACTGGCTGGCCATTATCATTAATATAAGCCATACAGGAAAATGTTGTTCCAAGGTCAATGCCTATGTACTTTCCCATTCCTTATCCCTCTTTCCTTTTCATAATATTTATACTGTTATCAGAAGCATTACCTTCCAAATAACTTTCTTATAAGACTTGATTTCTGTACCTTTACAGTAAACGCTGTTTTTTTCCTCCGGGTAACATTTACTACTTCAATCGTTGCGGTACCGGTATTCTTTGCCACCACTTTATTTCCAATAATATTTGCAATATTATAATCAGAACTTGTCATAATATAACCTCTGTCAATACTGTTTTCCGGATAAACAGCAACATTCACCTCATATTCCTGCATCGGCTGCAGATGTAACTGTCCATCTTTTAAATCAACACTTAAGGACTCCAGATATGTCTGACTTCACAAGCACATACAGCAGAAACATTCTCTGCAATACACCATATCTTACACTTTCCTGGTGAATTACAGGTTAATGTGCCATGCGAATTGACACTGGCAATCGTTTCATCTGATGATTTCCAGGTAATCGTATTAACATTATCGGCATTTACAGGAGAATAATCATACTGTAATCTCCTGGTATCACCTGCACCAAGTATCAGTTCATCGTCATTTAAAATAATTTTTTTAATACGATTTCTCTGAATAACATTTATTTCACATACCTGAAAAGGTTTTTTGTTCCCGTAATAGTATGCTTCCAACTGCGTCCTTCCAGGTTTCACGCCAAACACGCATAAATTATCTGTGGTCGCAATTGTATTATCAAGTACTCGAAAAATCACCTGCGGTGGCGACGAAAGTGGCGGATCCACTGCAATCTGGATAATATTACTCTTCCCGGTCTCTATTGTTTTTTGTATCTTTACACTGACAACTGGCTCAATAGCCATAAGTTTTGAAAAATTTATTTCTGTTCCACAGGAAATGCTTTGAATACAGTTTCGAAAAGCTAACATAAGCGGAAAACTTAAAAAACAATTCAAAATCACAGAAATAACTTCTGGCGTTTCACATTCATACGCAAGATATGTATTGTCTATTTTTTTTAATTTCGTTTCTTTTCCCTGATAGATCAGAAAAACAGGATTATCTGAATTATATTTTCGAGCAGCCGCTTCCCCTTCGGAAAGATTCTTCGCCAGAATAAATAAAAAAGTATTCTGTTTATTTTCAAAACAATTATTTGAGCGATCCAAAATCTGAACTCGTGTACTGCAGAACAGATTACTGATTTCAATATTTTTTATCTCTTCCAGATAACTCTGAAACTCTGGAAAAATAACAAAATCTGACTCAATAATTGTTGACTGAAATCTAATTTCTGTGTTATTTTTTACAAGCTGGTTCAACATTCCAAGTCTTTTTTGAAATGGAATATTGACAGGTGGTAATTCTGAAGAGAATCCTATACAATGTAAGTTTTGCTCACATTCAAACTTCATAATGTCTATGCTCCACTCTGTTCCTGTAAATATAACAAAAAACTCATCTCGTACTTCGTTATAAAGAACATTCAGTATTTCAGAATGCCACTTCCAGATATCTTCATCTGCAAACTGAGTTAAACGACTGTATTCGGATGGCTGTTTTCCATCAATAAGAACGGTAAGTCGTGGAAGATATGGATTGTACTGCATATTTATCTGAGTTGCCATGTTTGTTTATAGCCTCCATAATTATTAACTACATTTCAAGATTCTTCCGCATTGTCTGATGAATCATCCATCGCTTCATATTTATTAGGACTTTCTCCTCCTAAAGTTCGTTCTCTCTCAAACCCACCTTTAGGGCGATCTTTTATTTCACCTGAATCGCCATGTTCTGCATTATATTTCTTTATTTCTTCAGGAGATTGAGTTACTTTTATACGATCCATAAATTCTTCTTTTCGTCCCTTTTTGCTCTGAATCCTCATTTTCCTCAGTTTTATCCGTTTTATCTGCCTCTTTAACTTTTTCTTTAGAAAAGAAATCTTTTATACGCTCAAACATTTTCGGTTTCTCACTACCATCCGATTTCTTTTGATTTTCCTTAGTATCCTGTGCTTCTTTCCCCTCACTGTTTTCTACCTTTGATTCAAACTCATCTTTATAATCATACGCGCCTTCCAGGATCTGATTGTGCCGTTTTTTCCGTTTTTTTCTGTTGAAGCTTCTTTATTATCTGGATTTTCTTTTGTCTCATTCGTTTCATTAAATTTATTAAATGCCATTCTTCTTCTCCCCGTACTATTTTAATGAAATGCCAAGCTGACGATAAAGCATTCTGCACAGCATAGCCAATTTGCTGTCTGGATAATATTTTATTTTTCCACCATATCCAATTGCATATAACATATCCAGAATAACGGTAGCTTTTACATACTCATCATCCAGAAGTACATATAAGGAAAGTGCTGAAAAAAACTTCTCAAACCATTCCTGCGTATTCTGTTTATATAAGTTCAACATATCCGAGAATTCTCTGGAATCACTGTCCATTGCATTGAATTGTCTATATGTAGGCACATCATCCAGAGGAATTACTTCAAACAACTGTCCACACCCTGTCAGTTCGAGCAGTAAATTTCCATAATACAACTTATTAAAAGCACTGTTAGCAGGAAATTTATCATTATAGGAACGCAAAATATCATCCAGCTCTCTCTTTTTATCCGCTGGCAGCGCAGAAGAACGGGTAATTGTCTTCAAACGCATTGGCGAAAAATGCTGCTCTTTCTTCTGTTCATTTAATACTGTCAGAAGATTTCCCTTTGTGACCCTCAGATCTGCCGGATTCGTCATTTCCAGTTCTGTATTATAACGGTCATCCCATTTATCTACTTTCATCAAAACCGGAGACAGCCATCCCTTCTGGAAAACTGCTGCAACTCCAACATTCAGTCGGGACAGTTCTCTGGTCTGCTGAGCATTCAGGGAAAGGGCACTTCCCAGTTCTTCACAGGCATCTTTTGCCGGTGTGTTCATAATGATCTTTGTCGATGTATTTTCAATAGCAGATGCATCTACAGCCATCGGAGACTGATCTATGATAATAAAGCCTTCACCGTATGTTCGCATTTCTTTAATAGAATTGCTGATCATCTCTACAGATTTTCCAATCATATTGGCACCTTCCTGATTCTGGTCTTTGGAAGTCCGTTTCAGCAGGTTATGTGCCTCTTCCAGAACGGTGACATGGCTGAGCTGCGAGTTTAAAGCAAGTTTTGGATTTTCTTTTCTCTGAGATTTTCTGTATTCATTCAGCTTCATGATCAATACACCCATGATCAAAGCAATTGCCTCATCTGATCCAAGTTCGCTCAGATCTATTACAACATTCGAATCAAATAATAATGAATCTTCAATTCCAACACTGTTCTTAAAAATCACACCATTGATACCAACCGTCATAGACTGTACTCTCGTAAGCAATGCACCTTTGTAATCGCCTTTAGAGTCCGCGGAATAATCAGAAGTATTGATAATATCCGGAAGAATCTCCAGAACATCTGCAAATACCGGGTATTTATGATCACTGATACCTGGAATCCAGATAGAATTCTGAACATCCCATCCACAGCGGGTATAACTGTCCACAACAGCCTGTTTTAATATTGCAGGCATAGCTGCGTATAATGGCCAGGATGCATTAAATATCTGAAGAAGCTGTTCAACATGAGAAAGTAAATGAATATTGTCTGGAAATTGAAAAGGATTTATTCTCAGTATTCTGTATGCATTTGGATCCGTAGTAAAAATCTTGATTCCTTTTAGTCCTCCGAAAATCTGTTTATATTCGCCCTTTGCAGGTTCAATAATCATAATCTTCACATCATTTTGAAGTACCTGTTCCAACAATTCATATGTAGCATATGACTTTCCTGAACCAGAAGATCCTGTAATAAAGCAATGAGAAGATAAGAGATCCAGATCCATTACAACTCTTGAATTTTCAACAACGCCCATATGATATATATTTCCAAAGTCAATCTTTCGAGAAGGTACTTTATTTTCATAAACAACCGAACGACCAAATTCCGCCATTTCCACAACTGCCAGTCCGGAAACTGATTTTTTAGGAAGTCCCATTACAATAGGAAGTTCATTTCCACTTACAAGGTTCGTCGGCGTTACAATCTGTTTATTGTACCCTCCTTCAAAAGCTGCAATCTCTGCACTTGGATGGACAAAATGCAGAATATTGTCTGTAATTTTTTTAATTGTATCCTCCTGATTAAGTGACCATATATTAAAATGAGCACTTTCAACATCCGATTCTTTTCCTGTCATTAATGCCTTGTACGCATTTCCGGCAAGTGCAGTAGTATGAATATCTTTCGACATAAAATAGCTGCAGAATTCCCACATTCCAAAAGATTCACACATTTTAAAACGTTCTAACTGTGCCTGCGCCCGCTTAATCAGATTACTTACACCTGTATTTTCAAAATTTAAAGTGACTGTTTTGGAAGAGCCTACTGTTTCTGTCGTTCCATCCGTTTTAGAATCAGTTGAAGTAGATCCTTCACTGTCAGATACAGCCTGTGTAAACGAATTTCCAGAAGTATAAGAATCAAAAGATCCATTGGAATATCCGCCTGTTTCCTCCCCACCCAAAACTGCTCCCATCTTTGGAAAAACCTCCATTGTAACTGCTGCCACTGCTTGAACTGGAGTTTGTTCCACTTGAAGTTGATGAACTTGTTGTATTTGAATTGCTTACGCTTCTGCTTACGGATTTGGAGAAACTTGTGGATATACTTTTATTCACTGCACTACTTTCATTTTCCCCATACGCCAACGATAATTTTGCATGCGGTGTTAAGACAGAGCAAAGTTCTTCATATCCATGTTTTCGTTTTTCCATTACCTGTCTGTCCAGTGGACTTGCGAGACATAACATGGTATATGATTTTCCGTTCATCGTATCAATAAATTTCTCAATTCCCTGAATAAAAGTATCCATATCCTTTGTTTCATCTCTCATAGATGGAACAATAGACACTGATGCAAGACTTTTAATTCCTTTTTTCTGGATACCTGTAATCACATCCTGGATATCATTTATATCCTTTGAATCATATACAATCCCCGGAAAATTTCCCTTTAATGTAGATTCAAGAATGTCTCCTGCCAGAGAACTGTTCTGTTCAGAACGAGTTCCCATATAAAATCGAATTTTCTCACCATCACTGTCAATGATAAGAGCAACTGCACTGTTCAAACTATGTAATGCAGAATATACACTCATCAGTTATCTGTAAATTTTTCATTTGCATCAAAAACCAATTTGGATATTTCAACAAGGCGAAGCCTAGAGACATCCATAATTGAACGATTTGCAGAAATAATAGGAGCACTCGAAAATGCATCCAGATAAGATCTGTTTAAATATAGGTCTGCAACCTGAAATCCCTGAGACAACTGAAGTTCTGTAATTCTTCGCTGTTCAGCTTTTTGATATTTGGCCTCCTGCTCCGAATACGGTATTACCTGTGTCATATACTTTTCTCCTAATCGTTTTACATTCTTTATCATTACAACATCTATTTTGCCATACCTGATTTACGGATTTGTTCTGTTTTCTGTTTTGTTATATGATTTTAAAAAAATATTATTATGTCTATAAATAGACAAATTTATGGTTCTTTTTCTCACACTTTATCGTTTAATTTTAAGAAACATTCCCTCCTTCTACAAGATGGGGCGAGATTTGTGGACAGGTTTTTACAGTGCCTTTTGCCAATTTTTGTCTGATTCTGACACTTTCGTTATGACGAATATGATATACTGGGAATTAGTAATAATTGAAGTTATGAAAGGATTTTTACTTATGTCTGTATTTTCTGATATGCTTAAGAATTATATCCATGAGAAGGATGTAAAAGTAGGTGCTTGGCACACTACTGTCAGCTAGAACGCTCTACTATCTATAAATTTATTAACGGTAAACGTGAACCTATGTCTGCTGAACTGGTGGAACAGATCGCTTATTTTATAAAGCTGACTCCTCTTGAAACACACCAGCTCAGAGAATCCTGGAAAATGGCTCGTATGGGAGAAGATGCTTATTATATCCGTTAAAAGTGTTGAACATTTTTTATGTGATTTTCCAAACAAGTCCACTCCACCGTCATGTAACTTTACCCCCCCCCACGCAAATTTAGTCAAACGTCTTTCCCCCACCCAGAACTGTCTTCTGCTAAATTCCAGACAGGCAATAGATTCTTCTGTCCATCAGATTTTATTGTCGGAAGCCGCTAAGCCAAATGGAAAAATCGCTCTTTTCCTGCAGCCTGACTATCCATTTCTGCTGCATCTGCTGTCCACGATCCAGCCTGAAGCCTGTATTCTCCCGTTTTTACGCAGAGACTTGTTGGAAGATATTTTCAATTATGATATTCCTGGGGCAGATTCTGTTATATCTATGGCAGATACTTTGTTCAACAATAATATGCAGCTGATCAACGACGAAAAATTTATTATATATTTTACAGAGTATGGAATGACCCGTTTCCTGCAAGAAGGTTTATTTGAAGAAATTCCACAAACCTTTTATCATCCGTTAAATATAGCGCAGCGAATCCGGATTCTCCGTGAAATCGCACAATGCTGTCATAACGGTTCCTACCGCATTTTGAAGAAGCCTCTGAACCATTTGTCAGAAAACCTTCGTATGTGTCTTTGTGGTAACACATGCTCCCTTACTTATCAGACAAATTCAGGTGATCATATGTGCTTCGCGATCACAGAGCCATTTATCCTGCAGATCTTTCAGGAATTCCTGACAAATATGGATCCGGATGTTTACTACAAGCCTGAGGAAGCCGAGCAGATCATTTATCGCATGATTGAGCAGCTGGAAGCAAAATAGTATAAAAATACGAGCCAGCCTTATTTTTTCTAAAGGCTGACTCATATTTTTTCATGTTTTTTCGGAATATGGCAAGCGGAATGAAAACCTGCTTCTAAAGCCGTTACTATTCACTGGTATTTCAGGTAGAAAGACCTTCATGTAAATAAGTGTCCTCTGGACCATCCTCCTGGAGATAATTTATTGACTTGCTTGTAGGCAAGTACAATTCTAACCATCCATTTTTTTCGAATTTATGTACTCTGTTGCTACTTTCTTTTAACGTAGTCATCCAAAACTCCTAACTTCTGTTGACTTCCTGATCACTTACTCATCTCCCAGTCATTTTCCTCTCCGATTTCTGTAGACCTTTAAATAACTTACTTCCTGTCAAGTCATTCAGACCTCTAAATTTTGTGGGCCTTTAGGCGATTTACTTTCCGTAAGGTCATTCTGCCTCCCGATTTCCATGAACCTTCAACTCGCTTGCTTCCTGCCTAATCATCCAGCCAGCTTTCCCTCGCACACAATCACTTACTTTGCGCGGTCAGGTGGAGGACACACCAGGAAAGCGACCACACCATTGCCTCTGAACAGTACCTTAAAGCCTTTATAATTAAACAAATTCACAATTTTGTATAAAAGAAGGTACTGCAGAATCATCATATTTGATGACTTTACAGTACCTTCTTTTTTCTCATAAGTATGTGTTCATTTTGGAAGAACCAAATCTATTCAGAACCGAATAAAAAATACCTGATATGACGCGAGTCACTACTGCCACTCCCCAAAACACCGCAGTATATAACATCAAAAGAATTCCATTTGCCGGATTTGGATCTGCTTCCAATATTTCTCCCATCGGTATGACCAGTCCTGCATAACCTGCCAAAATATAGCAGATAAGATAAATAAAGCAGGCACAGAAACTGATCATCCAGGAAGTTATCCATCTTTTTCTGTTTATGGCAGAAGAGCACAATATGCTGACTCCCATCAAGAATATTCCAGCCAGCAGAAAAACTCCACTACATAAATTGACTTTACATAGAAAAGAACACCAATCATCCACAGATATATTTTCGCTCTCAAAAGCCCGTCCAAAACAGAAATATAATTATTTTCTTTCATATTCTTAAAAGTAATCCGATATGTACGGTGTCTGCTGCTCAATCGCGTCTTCGAGCATGTCGATGGTCCACTCGGCGGCTTTGATCCTGCCGATCCTTGCGAGGTATTCGGGGCGTTTGTAGCCCATCAGCATGGTAGTCATGGTTTGAATGCTGATCTCGTCCTGGCAGGGTTCCATAGTGCGGACTGCCTGGCCTTTGCCTTCTCTGGAGATGGTCAGACAGAAATTTCCCTGGTTGCACTCCATGACCGGTCGATCAGTTTAAATTTCCATTCACGGTCGAGGACGCTTGGCTTGAACGGATACTTCTCGATGAAGGACACAAAATCCACGATTCTTCCCATATAGTATGGCGAAATCACTTCCCTGATGCTTGCATCTTCCAGAAGAAATGCCAGAGGTTCATCCGTGTAAGTATCGCCCTCCACCTGATTAATCATGGAAAAATGTGCCGCCACGAAGTTCCATAATCCGGTTCTTGCCTCTTCATTATTAAAGATCATGTCTTTAATATGAAAAACTTCCTTCGCGATCCAGTAGATCACATATCCGTCCGGTTCATTGTTCTCATTATAATAAACGGCCGCCATGATATCGTCGGAGTCCCACAGCCAATATTCATTCCACGCCAGATCATCACGGAGGATTGCTCCATGTGTCCGCATGGCATAACGGTTATAGGCTTCCTTCAGTTCTTCGCCCTCGGTATCGACACGGCGTACATCACCCGGGACCTGATGGTTCTTCGGAAGCTGATAGTCTTTGATCTCGTAGGAGATTTTGTCTGAGATGATCTCCCATCCCTTGCGGCGGTAATATGGAATGGAATATGGATACAGATAACAGATGTCCTGTCCTCGCTCCTTCATGTTCTTGAGTGCCTGCTCAAGAAGTTTGTGCATCAGTCCCATGTTGGAGTATTCCGGATAAGTTCCTACTCCGGTCAGACCGCCCATGGCGTAAGTCCTGCCAAAGATACGTGTCTGCATAGGATAAACTGCCACCTGTGAAACAAGATTATCGTCATCAAACCATCCGATCACATCTGCCTTTTCCATGGTTGGAAATTTGGCGCGGATGATCTCACGTTCCTGCCATCCGATGGAACTCAGCTCCTGTTCCGTAACCTGGAACACATAGCGGAGAAGGGCATTGTACTGTTCCATATATTCGCTGCCTACGGGTTTCATTTTCAGGTTTTTCTTGTTATTCATGATTCCTTTCCCTTTTTCACCAATAAGTCCCATCCCTCATAAGAGAGATGGGACTACGTTTACTTAATGTTTACGAAGTGCACTAACCTCGATCAAACTTAAAACTCAGGCTCGATCAAACCGTAAGTATTGCCTTTACGTTTGTAAACCACATTCACCTGATCTGTCTCTGCATTGTAGAATACAAAGAAGTTGTGTCCCAGAAGTTCCATCTGTACACATGCATCCTCCGGATACATTGGTTTGATGCCGAATTTCTTGGTACGGATGATCTTAACCTCATCCTCTTCCTCGTAATCCTTGTCAATGTATTCCTTCTGGAAGTTTGCTGCAGCCTGCTGTTTGTCTACGATTTTATTTTTGTATTTACGAAGCTGACGCTCGATAACTTCTTCTACCAGGTCAATGGATACGTACATATCGTTGCTTACCTGTTCGGATCTGATAATATTTCCTTTTACCGGGATTGTAACCTCGATTTTCTGTCTTTCTTTCTCAACACTTAAAGTTACGATAACTTCTGTGTCAGGAGTAAAATAACGCTCCAGTTTGCCGAGCTTGTCCTCAACGGCTGTTCTGAGTCCTTGGGATACTGTGATGTTCTTTCCACTAATAATAAATTTCATAGTCCCATCCCCTTTGCTGTTTATTTTGGATGATATATATTCAACCTTCTGGTTGTCTATGTGACCATTATAACACATTCATTCGAATTTTAACACAACTTTACAAAATTTTTATAAAAAATCTGATAAATTTTTTCGGTATTTTCTATTCCACACCTGTGATACACATTTGAAGACTGCGTTTTTTCTTCATGTTCCTCACTCCGTGGTTCCACAAGCTGTGCCAAAGCCTTGCCTGCCTCTACACAATACAGACCAATTCCGCTGTTCTGTGGTGCATCGCTGGTGATCTCAAGCTGATAAGTTCTTCCACTTTCCACATCTACAGAATGTTTCAGGAAAGAATACAGCGCAGTGTTTTCTTTGAGACCGTAAGTATCCCCTTCACTCTCATAGACCACTTCCCCGGACTCTTTGTCACGGAGCACGACTTGAGGCTGTAAAGGTCAAGGTCTGTCTCTGTATATACACGGATCTTGATGTCAGAGATTTTATTTCCGGAAACGGTGAACTCCTGAATGATCGGATGATCCCGCTCCAGCATCACGACGTTTTCCATCTCCATATTCTGGCGGCTGTTGTCAAAGAAGACTGTTTTGCCCTGCAGAACGCCCATCGCACAGACAGACATCGGAAGCACAAACGCCGCTACGCCAAAGAGAAACGCCGCGCGGATCTGCCATACCAGACCTCTGGAAATGATACTGCCTTTCTTCTTATGATAACGCGGATGTCCAAAGACAACATAAAGCAAAAGCACGATCCACATCGCTGTACAGAGAAGTTCCTGGTCATGAAATCTGTAAACATCCCACATACGCACGGCAAAGTTCCTGTCCTTAAGAATATATTTCAGGATTCCGCCATTCAGAACTCTCTCATCTACCATACTCTGGCTGCAGAAAATATACATCGCCAGCATAAAGATATTTGTGATCATCAGAAGCAGATTTCCATTCTCATTCATAAAGATATTCAGTACGAGGAACGGAGCCATCAAAAGCACCCACTGCGGATTCCATGTCGAAAATCCAAACACAGAAAAGCTCACTGCCACACAGAAAAAGACTGCCCAGGAAGCCAGAGTTTCTTCTTCCTCCACTTTTTTCTGATAAGCCCAGACCAGTACAAAGGCGGCAACTGCTGCCATCAGATTGATCCCACTGAAAAATCCCACTGTAAACGGCTTTTTGACATATTCAAGGGCACTGAAGCCAAACACATTTCTGCGGAATGCTTCTGATCCGATGTTCGGCAGGATCTCCACCATAAGCGGAATCGCCATGATGACCGCATAACGGATCAGATTTCGGATCTTTTTCTCCTTTAATAAAAGTAATGTAAGGAAATACAATGCTGCATGATATTTGAAAGTACAAGCCATTCCAAATGCCAGCGCAAACTGCCACATCCTGTTCTTCAGGAAAAAGTACAGCCCCAGCACCATAAAAAATACAGTAAAAATATCATACTGGCTGAAGATAAACTGGCTGAACACCCCCATCGGAAATACCAGAAATGCAAATTTACAGAGGAGAGATTTTTTCTCCCCGAATCCCATTTCTTTACCGATATGATAAATAAGCTGTGCGGTGATAAAATAGACGATCACCGGCAGAAGTTTGTACCACATCAGATTGACAAAACTATTTGTCAGAATCGCCTCCGGCGCATGCCCTGTCAGATAAAGCGGCAGGTTCCAGATTGCATAGGCGATAAACGTACTCGGCAGATAATTTGCCCAGTAGCCGCCGGACTGCTCATAACTTGCCTGATAAAAATCAGAAAAATGTTTATACATCAGGAAAGATCTGTTTCCTGTAAGCTTCACATCTGAATGCACACAGGTAAAAAAGAGCACTGTCAGGATCAGGATAGACACGATCCAGTCCACTTTGCACAGTTCATTGCCGTTCCAGAGCTTCATTTCTTTCCACTCTGCTCTTTTGCGGTTCAGAAAACTCTGTTTTTTTGCTGCTTTTTCTTTCATACCTTTTTGCGCTCCTCTACCTCATCCTCTTCATCTTCGTCAAAATTCAGGCGTTCTTCTTCCACGACAAGCGGCCGGTCAAGCACACGGCTGTTGATACTCAGTACATACTCACCAAGGAATCCAATAAAGAACAGCTGCAGTGCTCCAAGAAAGAACATACCGATGACCATAGGAGCAACACCGGCAGAAAAACGATCCCAGTACATCAGTTTCAACACCAGATAGACAAGTGCTGCAACCAGGCTTAAACCGCCGATGATAAATCCTGCAAATGTCGCCAGTCGCATAACAACTTTGGAATAAGAAGTAATTCCGATCATCGCATAATCGTACAGACTGTAAAAATTATTTTTACTCTTTCCGGCACGCGTTTCGGCTGTGTATATTCGATGGCCTTGTAATCAAAGCCAAGCTCCGCAATGATCCCACGTAAATATGGCAGTGGATCATGAAGGTCACGAACCACATCTACGAACTTTTTATCGTAAAGTCCGAAACCGGTAAACTGCTCGATATGATCGATATCCGTGATCTTGTTGATCATCTTGTAATAGCAGGAACGGATCCAGTACATGCCCTTGCGCTCCTTGCTGGCACTTTTGACACCGATGACGATCTTTGTTCCCTGTTCCCATTCACGCACAAATTTCGGGATCATATCTACCGGATCCTGAAAATCTGCACACATACGCACAACACAGTCTCCATATGCCTGTTTCATTCCATAGACCGGAGAACGTGCCTGTCCGAAATTCTTGGCGTTGAAGATTGCTTTGATCTTTTTATTATTGGCACACAGTCCACGAAGCAGTGCCTGGGTGTTATCCTTGGAATGGTTGTCGATAAACAGGATCTCATAATCATATTCACTGAGATCGCGTTCCATGACTTCCGACACCGCTTTTGCAAGAGGCACTACATTCGCCTCTTCATTATAGGTGGGAATTACCACTGAAATTTTTTTCTTCATTCTTATCTATACTCCTGTTTCCTGGCTTCTGATCCAGGCGATTGTTTCTCTGATTCCCTCTTCAAATGTATATTCCGGCACAAACCCGGTGTCACGCTGCAGAGATTCCGTATCCGCACAGAGATTCATAACCGCTCCCTGTGGATATGGTCTTGCACCGATTCCTGTTTTCTCTGCCCCGGTGAGTTCTGCCATTTTGAGGATATATTCTTTGAGTGGATGAGCTTCGCCGCTTCCGATACAATATACAGCACCGTCTCTGCCTTTCTCACCGATCAGATAATAAGCTCGTCCCGCATCTTTGCTGTAAAGATAGTCCCAGCGCTGCATTGCCGGAGTGAACTCTGTCGGTTCGCCTCGAAGCATCTTGCGGAGCCCGGAAGCGATCATCGTTGTTTCTTTCTCATAAATTCCGTAAACACTGAAAATCCTCGGCCAGATACATTCCATGCCAAGCTCCCGGCAGAGCATCCCCGCCAGATGACCGGATGCAACTTGCTCGCTCCATAAGGTGTCGAAGGATTTGTCGGACTGTCCGGTGAAATCTTGTCAATGTTCATTGGTCCATATTCCGCCTGAGAACCAGCCCCAATAAAACGTTTACAGCCAAGTGCATTTGCCGCTCTCACCGCATCCAATGTATAGCTGATATTTCTGCTCTGCAGTTCTGTACTTCTGTTTCGATTCTCACCCGTATTTCCCCAGGCAATATGGTAAAAGGTATCGCAACCCGCCGGGATCAGCTCTGGAAGGTGATCCAGAGTTTCCAGATTACAGTCTATCAGATGTATCAGACTGCTGTCCGGCAGACGGCTCTGCTTCCCGGAAGAAGACCTTATGACTGCATAGACCTCTACGTTCTGTTTTACACATTCTTCGATCAGAGCCGTACCGATCATGCTGGTGGCTCCTGTCACAATGATTTTTTTCATAATTTTCTCCATATACCGCCGGATATCCTTACTGTCTCATCTTTTCCGGAAGAGGAATGAACATGTTGGATTCCAGCTCTTCCCTGTCAAGGAACGGATACATATCTTCAAGCGGCGCGGACACCATACTTCCATCCGGAAGTTTCTTCGCAGAAGTCTTTGGTTCCGTCTTCTGATATTTCGTCACAAAAACCTCGCAGACAAAAGCTCCCTCTGCATCCAATGCCTCACTGATCGCTGCTTCAAGATCTTCGGATGCATGAACTGCTCTATACGGAAATCCATAAGCAGGCATGATCCTGGAAAGATCCGGAAAACTCAAGTCTCCGCTCTCCTCACCCACACCGACCAGCGGCGGCTTGAAATAGCTCTGCTGTGTCTGACGGATGGAATGATAACCCTGGTTGTTGATCACAAACAGTTTCACCGGCAAACGGTTCTGAAGGATCGTCTGCATCTCCTGAATATTCATCTGCAGACTGCCCTCACCTGTCACACAGACAACAGCTTTGCCTGGCTGTGCGACTGCAATTCCTGTTGCCGCCGGAAGGCAGAATCCCATCGAAGCTGTGTTTGGATTTGTGATAAAGCGCTGTCCTTTTTTGACCTGGAACGCCTGACTTCCTGCCACTCGGGAAGTTCCCACGCTGACCATGAGAGTTTCGTTTTCCTTCATGGCTTTGGAGAGCTCTCCGTAAAAGCATAGATATTTGTGCATCCTTCTTCCAGTGTTTCATAATGCTTCTCAGTCACAACCGGATACTGTTTTTTCCAGAGGAGACACTGTTTTCTCCAGTCTTCTCCCTTAAACAACGGGTATTCTTTATCTGCACCGCGCTTCTTCGCCTCAGCGAGAAGTCCACGGATCAGTTCACCTGCATCTCCGACAACCGGAAGGCTGACATGAAGGTTCGGTTTCTTTAATTCATTTTCATCAATATCATTGAGGATCGTATAGCTTTCTCTCGCCCAGTCCTGATACTGGAAACCAGTCTGTGCAAATCCCTGACGGTTTCCAATGGAAAGCAGCACATCACTGTTCTGCAGGGCAAAATTTCCCGGGCGCGTTCCTGTTCCGCCGCTTCTTCCCACGAAGTACGGATGATCGGATTCCAGCGCATCCACACTGCTCATTCCGGTCACGACCGGCACACCAAGTACATCGACCAGTTCATGGAACTCCTCGATCGCGCCTGCAAGACGTACACCATTTCCCGGTGATAATACCGGGCGGTGGCTTTCCTCTATTTTATCAAGGATCTTCTCTATTGTTTCCTGCAGGATCTCCTGTGGTCTCTGTTCCGGATTTTCTGCAGGATCATAAGCTCGGAGACTCTCTGTCTCTATGATCGCGCCCTGCACATCCAGTGGAAAATCCAGCCAGACTGGTCCTGGTCTTCCTGTTGCTGCCATGTAGAGTGCTTTTTCCAGATGATAACGGATGTCTTCCGGATGAATGACCATATGTGCATATTTGGTGATAGAAGCGACTACAGGAACAATATTACACTCCTGAACGCCCATGCTGCGAAGCGGAAGTCCGCTCGCCGGAACTGTCGTGGCATATCTCGCCTGCCCGGAAAAAACAAGCATCGGAATAGAGTCCATCCAGGCACCCAAGACACCTGTGATCGCATTTGTCGCACCAGGTCCTGTCGTCACGCAGACAGCTGCCATACGGTTATCCATCCTCGCATACGCTTCTGCTGCCATCGCACACGCCTGCTCATGATGCTGATAAGTGCAGTGCAACTTCGGATGATGTCCAAAAGAATCGTTCATATGCATCGCACCGCCGCCAGTCACGGTAAACACATCCCGGATGCCCCACTGTGCAATACGATCAGCTATATAATCAGATACTTTCTGCTTCATTCTGCCTACTTCCTTCCATCCCATTTGTTTTCACATACCATAAATTTACCGGATGCCTGGATCGGGATCTCATCGACATAAGTAACTTTGATCTCTGCATCTTCCCCGAGATAATGGCGGTATGCTGCCAGAACTTCATCGATATCAAGTTTTTCCTGATCCGCATTCACAAGAAGCTCATAATCCTTCTCGCCCCACTGGATGCATTTTGCCTGGTAAACAATACCCTCAAATTTCAGAAGTGTATTCATAAATACATGGATAGAAAGCGGTTCGCCCTTGGTGTTGTACATCAGAGAACCTCTTCTGCCGTAGATCTCTACATATTTACCATGCACCCTGCCCTTAGGATCATTATACATTCTCATGATTCCCGTATCACCGGTATCATAGCGGACCATCGGGAAAGTCTTGTTATAATAGTCTGTGACAACGATTCTTCCAAGTTCCCCTTCTTCTGCCGGTTCATCAGAATCCAGTTTCAGGATCTCCGGATAAAAATTGTAAAGATCAATGGTATATTCCGGATCCTCATCCAGCTGGATCGCAATAAAACCATTCTCATTATTTCCATAAGAACGCACCGGAGAAAATCCAAACAGCTCTTTTGTCAGGTCATAAGTTTCCTGTGGAAGCGCCTCTCCCATAGAGAAAACCAGCTCCACATCCCATTTACTGATGTCTCTGTGCGTTTTTCTGAGATACTGTGTCAGTGCTGTCAGTGCACTGGAATATGTGACCAGTACCTGGATCTTCTTTTTCTCGATATCCTGGCAGATTTTTTCCAGAGAATCGTCTCCCATGTTGGAGATATCCACCATGATCAGATTATTTTTGAAAGATTTCCACTTACTGATCGTATTTTTTCCCTTTATCCACGCACGGAACTCGCCGCGCTTCATTCCCATACGGAAACCGTTCAGTTCCATACAGGAGATAAAGTTCATATTTACACGGCTCATCTTGTCGCATCGCAGAGTACCGTAAACGGTGTTCCTGTAGAACCACTTGTACTCAGACGGTACAGCTTTCCCTGTTCCTCGCTGTTGTCCACAAGGACTGGTCATAATTTTCTATAAAATCACCTTTGGTCATTACCGGAAAATCCTTAAGTTCTGTCCATTCCGGATGATCTTTATAATAAGGAGAGTGTTCTTTGACATAATCCAGAAGAACATGGATCCTGCGATCCATATATTCCTCTGTCACACCCTCAACGATCTCTCGTTTGTTTACTTCTTTTAATTTTTTGAGCCTGCCGCCTTTTGCAGCGTCGAGAAGATCAAATACCACTCTTCTCAGAACTTCACCTGTCTGCATTGCTGCCTCCTTTATCTTTTCCTGCCTTTACCAGTCCCAGAATGATGACTGCTGCCACTCTGAGGCTGTTCGCCCCAAGGGACGCCCAGGCAAAACCAATCATACCATATGCTCTTGCTGCCAGCACAGAAGTCACCAGCAGAACCGCAAAATGTGCAAGCTGGATCCACAGCTGCCATTTTTCATCTGTAAATGTAAGTACCAGAATAAACAGAAATGCGGAAAATAGCCCAAGGATCTGCGCGAGATTTACCACTGTGACAAGCCCTTTGACAGAATCATAGAGGTTTCTGTAGAAAAGCCATACAAACAGCGGCGTTCCCACCTGACATGCAAGAAAGAACACAAGGCTCACACCGCCGCCCGCAAGAACTGCCTTTCCAAACTGTGAACGTGTCAGCAGTTCTTTGCGTTTCGTCAGATAGGAGATCACGATCGTATTGATCGGTGCGATCAGAAGCACCAACGTCTTTCCGATCAGAGACACAACATAATACCAGGTGACCTGCTCATTTCCAAGCACCTGTTTGATCACAAGGCGGTCCATATTCATGGTCGTATTTGTGATCAGATAAGACATTGTAAGGAAAAAACCTCTTCCCAGTGCTGTCGAAAAATACTGGCTTCTCTGAAAGAACTGATGAAAAACACTTCCCGTCAGTCCTACAAACAGAAGAGCCGCGCCCTCTCCGATCAGATAGATCCATACCCACTGACCAGTCACGTAATAAACGCCAAAACCCGCAAGATATCCGAGCCCGATCAGCAGATAATAAATAAAATATCTCTTATAATTCAGGTTAAGACGATATTCCACATCTCCATAATACCGGAATACAGTAAACATAAACAGCAGAAAAGCACCGATTGCCATAGGAATGCTTTCCAGACTGTTCCTCGACATCCAGAGTGCCACGCCGCTGCCGATCGCGCCGAACACAAGAAGGATCCAGTCATAATCGCCGTTCGTTACCGCATAATTCCTGCGTACTACAAGGCGGCTGGTGTTCAGTGCCTGACCGACAGACGGACACACGATCGCGATAAGACCTGTGATATAAAGAAGTCCGCCGAGCTGTTCCGCGCCCATCACTCTGTTCAAGAGCGGTGTGATCACGATCTGCAGCACCGCATTCATAAAGATCAGTCCACCCATGGTGTACAGGGTGTTTACTGCAATACTTTTTTTCTGTTCCTTTTTTTCCAATCTTATTCCTGCCCCTCTGTCAGCCACAGATTCCCTTGTGATCCTGATATTTCTCACAACGGTTTTCTATGTATTTACGCTTTCCGGAGGCGAGCACCGGAATCTCATCTACGATCTCTACTTTGATCCTTGCTTCATCGCCAAGGTATGGGCGGATCCTGCCAAGGATCTCTTCCTGATCCATCTTTGCCGGATCTCCGTTCAACCAGATCGTATAATCCTTCACATCTTCCTGGATGAAACGATACTGCTTCACGCCTTCGATATCCCAGAGATTGTTTGTGATGATGTAAGGTGTCACGGCATTGCCTTTGCAGTCGTAGATCAGATCACTTCTGCGTCCGTAAAGCTCGGACAGATAAAGCTTGAAGCGACCATTCTTTTCCTTGCGGACTGCCACCGCAGTATCTCCATTGTCATAACGGAGGATCGGAAATGCATAATTAAAAAGATCCGTGATCACGATACGTCCCAGCTCTCCCGGTTCCGCAGGCTCATCAGAATCCATCTTGAGGATCTCGTAATAATAGGTTTCTGTATCAATACGGTATCCCTCATCTTTCTCATTCTGAAGTCCCATGATTCCGTTTTCTTCGTTGGAATACCAGGCTCTTACCGGGCAGCCGAACTGTTTTTCCAGAGTTCTGCGGACCGGTTCCGGCATTGTCTCAGAGATCGGAATGATCGCCCGGACGCTGCAATTGCTGCAGTCTCTGCCGGATCTGCGGATATAGTCGCTCAGTTCTCCCAGCGCAGAAGAATAACCGACCAGGCATTTTACTTTTTTCTTCTCGATCGTATGGAACATCTCTGCCAGTGCCTGTTCATCCATGCGGGAACTGTCCATCATGATCATATTTTCCTGGATAAGCTGAAATTTACTCTTTTTGACATTATTTACCCAGACGCGGATAAAAGCTTCCTTCATTCCGATGTAGTAGCCAGCCGCGGCTCCCAGGAAAATGCCGCCTGCTGTGTTATGGCGGATCTTATCTCTGTTCTGGATCATGCGGAGCGGAGTTCCCGTGGAACCACTGGTGCACATCACACGGTTATCCGGTGCATCCTTGTATGTGGAAGATATGAAACGGTCATACTGCTGACGGAACGTATCTTTGTTTACCACCGGAAGGTCCTTCAGTGAAATATCTTCCGGATAATCTTTGTAAAAATCTGTTGTTTTTACTGCATGGGCGATCAGATCCTGAATCTTTTTTTCTGTTTCTTCAACAGAACTGCCTTCCTTCCAGGCGTAACGGATCTGGTCATAATATTCCCGGATCTTGCCACCCTTTGTCTTATCCAGCATCCAGAAGCCATCCAGCGAAGTCTTTCATCTAAAATCATATTTTATTCTCCTCAGTTCAGAGCTTCTTTGATCGCATCTGCCATTGCAGAAAGCATCTCATCTGTCATTCCCGGATAAACACCGATCCAGAAAGTATCTTTCATGATGCGGTCTGTATTTTCAAGGCTTCCGGCAATACGATATCCCTTACCAGTAGCACGCATCTGGTCAAAGCACGGATGTTTTGTCAGGTTTCCGGCAAACAGCATACGCGTCTGAACACCTTTGGATTCAATCTCCTGAACCAGTTTATTTCTGTCCACGCCTTCTTTGCAGGTGATGAGGAAACCAAACCAGCTCGGTCTGGAGTTTTCACACGCTGTCGGAAGAATCAGTTTATCCTCGGTTCCTTTGAGTGCTTCTTTCAGGTAGTTGAAGTTATGGATTCTTCGTTCTACGAAAGACGGGAATTTCTTAAGCTGCGCGCAGCCTACAGCAGCCTGCATATCGGTCGCCTTAAGGTTGTATCCGAAATGAGAATATACATATTTGTGATCATATCCTACCGGAAGTTCTCCATACTGACGGTCAAAACGATGTCCACATAGATTGTCCTGTCCCGGTGCACAGATGCAGTCTCTTCCCCAGTCTCTTAAGGATCTTGCGATCTTATTCAGAAGAGAATTATTGGTATAGACAGCACCGCCCTCGCCCATCGTCATATGATGCGGCGGATAGAAACTGGAAGTTCCGATATCACCGATCGTTCCGGTCAGTTTCTCCTCTCCGTCGATGGTATAAACAGAACCCAGTGCGTCACAGTTATCCTCGATCAGCCAGAGGTTGTGACGGTCGCAGAAGTCTTTGACTGCCTTAAGGTCAAATGGATTTCCAAGAGTATGTGCAAGCATGACTGCCTTGGTCTTTGAAGAATATGCACCCTCCAGAAGCTGCGGATCGATGTTGTACTGCGGGATCGCCACATCAACAAAAACAGGAACAGCTCCGTACTGGATGATCGGTGCTACTGTTGTCGGGAATCCTGCTGCGACAGTGATGACTTCGTCTCCCGGAAGGATCTGACGTTCCTTAAGGAGCGGGGAAGTCAGTGTCATAAATGCGAGCAGGTTCGCAGAAGAACCGGAATTTACAAGGGAACAGTATCTTACTCCCAGGTATTTCGCAAATTCGTGTTCAAATTCACTGGTGTAACGTCCGGCTGTCAGCCAGAATTCCAGAGAACTGTCCACAAGATTTACCATTCTTCTGAATCATAAACACGGGACGCATATGGAATACGGTCGCCCTTTTCGTATGGTTTTTTGTTATTATGGTATTTTTCGCAGTATTCTTTTGTCAGCTTGAGGATCTCTTCTCTCGCCTGCTGTTCTGTCATTTCTTCAAACATAATTTTCTCCCTTATCATCGTTTTGTAAAGTATCTGAATTCCTCATTATAAAAGGAAAATCTGTTGTTTAATTTATAAGTATCGCAGAACCACTGGTATGTCTCCAGATCATTTCTCTGCCAGATTCCCAGTGAAGATTTATTTGTAAAAACTGCCGGTGCATCCTCTGTTTCAAGCTGTTCTTTCAGTTCTTTCAGAGAATCCGGGCGAACTGCCATGTCGCTGAAGTCCATGGTAAAACACTGTGTGCTCCAGTGGAGCATGCTGTAGACTTCTGCCACATTCAGACCGAATGCATGCGTATTTGCAGGCACAACGGCTGCCACCTGCTGTGCAAAATCTTCAAACTCTGCCGTGTTGTGGAAGTTTTCTTTGATCTGACTGTTCTGTGAAAACTGCAGTACATTTCCCGTTCCCATTGCCAGTACAGAGGCCGCACAGATAAGTCCGATCCCGCCCCGCATAGCTTCATAAAAAGTACTGCGGGCGATATTTTCCCAGCCATTTTTTCTTACAAAATCCATTCCGTACTGGGCAAGATAAGCCGCCAGAAGAACGGCTGAAAGGCTGATACAGTCCAGGTTATGGTAGGATGGACGGTTCATATAATAAACAAGGCATCCCAGTGCACCGACACTGAGAAGAAAGACCAGATCTGTCTCCCAGCGGCGTTTTTCTTTGTCTCCAAACCAGCCTGCGATTCCCATTGCAACGCCAGTCAGAAACAGTGTGATCACTGCCATATATGCACTTGGATACGTTGGCAGATCGAGATGAAGTGTATCTGTCATGTATCCGTCAGAAAGCAGCGGAATCAAAAAGTCTCTCACCGAATTCATCGGACTGTGTTTGGAAAGATTATAAAGATTTACGATCCATAAGCGCCCGCAAAAGCAAAGATCATGCCTGCACATTGCGCTCCGACAGAAAAAAACAGTTCCCGGATCTTCCATTTTTTTCTGGAAAGCAGTCTTGAAATATAAAGTCCTGCCCATGATACTGTGAGAAGAAGTCCTGTCTCTGTATTCCACAGGATTGCGAGCATACAGAGCAGATATCCACCTGCCGCAGTCCAGAGATTACTCCATTTTTTCTTAAGGATCACTGTTCCATAAAGAAGGAACAGCATAGGAAAGATCACTCTGTGCGGCCACACCTGCCAGTAGTATCCACCGCGCATTCCAAGCACCGGAAATGTCAACGCAAGTGCCGCAAGGATACGCAGAACTCTGCTTCTGACAAGCATCTGCAGCACCAGAAATGCACAGATATAAGCCAGTGTTCCGATGCCTGCGATCATCAGTACAAATGCACGGAAATCACCATGGACCAGTTTCATCGGAATCTTGAAAAACAGCCCGTAATGGCCATAAATACTTGTCACATTGTGTGTATACGGCATTCCCTGATATACATTATAAACAGAGTTAAAATATGCATGTGCATGATAATTATCACCCTGTTCGCCTCTTCCGTAAATGTTCGGCGTATACATGCAGTAAAAGATCAGAACCACAAATGCCGCATAGGTAAGCCAGACGATCCATTCGCCTTTTTTCTCCTTAAGAGAAAGGTTCTCGTACATCCAGAAAAACAC
>ENA-OQCX01000079-OQCX01000079.1-human-gut-metagenome-genome-assembly--contig:-NODE-79-length-47438-cov-7.354865_pt1 | contig 47438 bp, 46 predicted proteins | sample MGYA00242762_ERZ504587 | MGnify/ENA primary metagenome ERZ504587 (study PRJEB26092, sample SAMD00036337) | human gut metagenome | host: Homo sapiens | study: EMG produced TPA metagenomics assembly of...
CAAAAAAGGCAGTGCTGCAGAGCGCGAATTGCAAGGAACAGATTTGAAGGCGTACCGGGGTACGACGAAAATCTGTGACGCAGTAATTCACGCTCTGCGGTGCTTGAATTTTTTGCATTATTTTCGGGTCTTGCTATAAAAACAGGGAAGAAAAAAGCTCTGTCCATTTGGGCAGAGCCTTCTTGTTTTCCTTCTATTCTTCTATCTTCCCTCTCCAACATTTCCGCACCAGTGCAAACACCAGATACCCGATGGCTGCTCCAAGCGTATTCGTCACAACATCATCTAACTGGCAGAAGCCGCGCTCTGTTAAAAGCTGCACAGTTTCCAACATCATGCTCGTGGCAAATGCCGCATACACGCAGTACCACCATCTCCGAAGAAACGGCACCGCCGCCGGCAGTAATACACCGAACGGCAGAAACAGCAGAATATTTTCCACAAAATACCGGTCCGGCAGACACTGGTTTCCCCAGGTTTCAAACAGCTTCAAATCCACACCGGTTCTCGAACCCGGTTCTCTCGAAAGCAGTGTAATCGAAATCAGCATGGCAAAATAGACGGCTACCAGAAACCACGCCAGAAGCTGCCCGCCGTGCAGCGCACGGTACTGCTCCAGCCGTTTCCGTTTCTTCTGTATCTGCTGATTTTTCCACGCCGCCGCAACCGTCACAAAGCCGACACCGACTGCAACCGCATGCGGCAGATACCGGAATGTATCAAAAATATCCTGTTCAATCGTTGTCAGATAAAGAGGAATTGCCATTTACATCACCTTCCGTATTTTCGCGGCTGATCGCAAACACCCGCGAGATAATCGAGACTGCAGTCATACAGCTTTGCCAGCGTAATCAGACAGTCCAACGGAATCTCACGGATGCCTTTTTCATACCGGTTGTAGGTGTCCGGGTGACTGAAAATCTTCCGCGCCGCCTGTGTCATCGAGTAACCGCGTTCCAGACGGAGCTCTTTCAGCCGGATCAGCATTTTCTCCCGCTCCGGCGTTTCTTCTATTTTTCTGTGCATTACTTTCCTTCTTTTTCCTGCTCCGTTTCCGCCGCTGCTTTTTCTGCCTCCGGCACATACCCCGGATTGTCGTCGTATCCTTCCAGGAAATTGTGGCGGATGCCGTGCTGCTTGTAGCCGACCACGGTGTCAATGTTGACATTTTCGACACTGCGGAAAATATTGCTCTCCACGAACGGATTCACCTTTTTCAGGTTTTTGATCAGTTCCTTGATCTCCACGCGTTTCGAACGATTCTCCTCGTTATTGCAGGTCGTGCAGGTATCGGTAAACTTGCAGGCACACTGGATGAAATGCAGACCGTTATAATCTCTCCACGCCTTGATATCGTCCTCACGCACCAAATACAGCGGGCGGATCAGCTCCATGCCCTCGAAGTGGATGCTGTGAAGCTTCGGCATCATCGTCTGCACCTGCGCACCGTAGAGCATTCCCATGAGGATTGTCTCAATGACATCATCGTAATGATGGCCGAGTGCGATCTTGTTGCAGCCAAGCTGCTGTGCAAAATGGTACAGATGGCCGCGGCGCATTCTCGCGCAGAGATAACATGGGGAATTTTCGACATGGTAAACCGAATCGAAAATATCGGTCTCGAAAATCGTGATCGGAATGTGGAGGCTCTTTGCGTTGTCCTCGATCACTTTGCGGTTCTCCGGGCTGTATCCCGGATCCATGACAACGAATTTTACTTCGAAATCAAATTTATTGTGAAGCTTTAACTCCTGAAAGCATTTCGCCATCAGCATCGAATCTTTTCCGCCGGAAATACAGACGGCAATTCTGTCACCCGGCTTTACCAGCTCGTACGTGTTGATCGCTTTCGTAAATTTGGACCAGATCGACTTTTTGAACTTCTTGCGGAGACTCTTCTCGACATCCGCCGCCTTGTCCTGCTCCTCCGGCGCGCTCATCACGTCCATCAGCCAGGCGATGTAACCGCCCTCCAGACTCACAGCGTCCCAGCCTTCTCCTGCAGTTCTTCCGCAGCAGCCACACTGAACCGGCCGCGGCTGCAGCAGATAATCGTCTTTTTGCTCCGGTCAATCGCATCACTTGTCTCGATTTCTTCTGTCTTCATCAAGCGCTCCCGGAATCGCGCCGTGGGAGATCTCTACCGCATCGCGGATATCGACGATCTGATAGCTTGACGGATCGAGCTCTTTTAGTTCTTTTATTGAAATACTGGTACTCATGTAATTTTTCCTTTTCTAATTTAAAATGCCTTACTTTTCTTCATTCTTTCATTGTATCGTTTTTTCTGTGGCTGTCAAGACGCGCAAAAACGGGGAGTCTCTGAACATTCGTTTCAAATCCTCCCCCACTTTTTTATTTTTTCCGAATATCCGCCATCGTCTTCAGCAGAAGTTCTTTCTTCCAGAAGACCAGCCTGCACTTGCGAGCAGAATCGCGTAACGCAGGATTCTGTACGGGAAAATAAGATTGCAGATGATGCTTGCTCCAATCAGAAAAACGGAGCACGCCACAAGAAATCCTGGACTCATCAGATTTTCCTGGATTCCTTCGTTCACCAGAATCCGTTTGCTCACAATATAATGGCCGACCGAATACAGCATATAGCATGCCAGCGTCGTGTAACCGGCCGCGATGTAACCGAACAGGCGGATAAAAATAAAGTTCAGCACCACATTCGCTCCAGCCGCCGCCATGGATGCAGCCATCAGAAACTGTGTTTTTTCATAATAAAACTGCGGCATCGAGAGAATATTATAAATGAAGATAAAGAACACACTCGCTGCCACCGGCGGAATGACGTACACCGCCTCGCGGTACTTCGGTGATCCGAAAATCAGCACCAGCTCCGGGCTGATCAGCATCAGCGCCACGCTATGCCGACCACTACAATGCTCAGCAGCTGCAGCACCTTCCGCATCGAGCGGATGTCGCCCTTTTTGATCTTGCTGTACATCCACGGTGTCAATGCACTGTTCATACCGCTGATGAAAAGCTGCACCAGCATACCAATGCTGTACGCCAGCCCGTACAGCGCAACTTCCGTCTTTCCAACCATCTTGTCGATCATGATGCGGTCGCCCTGATTCAGGATAATACCGGACAGATAATGCGGCACAATCGGAATTCCGATCCGCAGTGCGTAGCCCCAGTATTCCTTCGAAAAGAACTCTTTTCCTTTGCAAAACTGGAACACAATAATCGGCACACAGATGCAGACCTGCACCCCGACGATACCTAAGATCCGCATCATGGCCGTACCGCCGTTGATACGGATCAGCACCAGGCTCGCGATCGGTTCATCAGCGCCTGCAGAATCGTCACGCAGACCAGAATCCGGTACCGATACTCAAACCGCTGCGCCCCGACCAGTAAGAAAGCGCCGGACTCAGCAGCGCTTCCAGAAACATCAACAAAATCATGGATTTCGGCAGATTTAAAATCTTCTCCCAGAAACCCGACGTAAAACAATACAATGCAAAAACCGCACCCGTAATCACAAGCGTCAGTCCCTGCATTGCAGATGTATACTCATCCCGCTGCTTCTCGTACTTTGCCATCGCATTGTCATAAACACCATTGAACAGGTACAGCGATGTCATGATCGTCAAAATCTGCAGCCAGGACAGATAAACCGTATAGGTTCCGTACTCCTCGGTGCTCATCAGACGCGTGAAAATCGGAACTGTGATGAACGAAATGCCCTTCTGTAAGAAACTGCAGATCGTAAACCAAAGCGCCGCCTTCGCCTGGACGGAGAGAGAACGGTATTTTGAGGTAATGTTCATGTAAAATAGAACTCCTTGCTGTTGGTTATTTGCGTGTTTTATGGTAACACAAAATGGGGGGGACTGCAAGAGGAACATCCATTAAAATCCCCCATGTTGAACGCTTCCATTCAACCATGGGGGATTCTCGATTCCCAAATGATTCAGAATATACATATAGGCCAATGCATACGACTGACACACACCTCTTCCGTCCATCAGCACACCATAACTGGTATAATTCTTATAATTCAGATCATACTCTGCATGCGATACCAGATAATCGTGAATTACAAGCGCCTTCTGCTCATCTGTCATGGAATTGTTCACCAGTTTGTAGATGGATGCCAGTTTCTCATCCACTGCATTAAAAATCTGTTTGGTTTCTTCCGGTGTTCCAAATGTATTGGTAATTCTCAAACCTGTATAGTATGCATCACCATACCAGGCAATGATTCTATTATACGTATCACTCGGAAAATACGGCGAATAGCCATAATAAAAGCTTAAGTCATAGGTATCCCTTCTTATTTTTAAATCTTTAATGGATACCCATTCATTTCCAGCCAGCATCGCCTCTTTCACACGATTCTCCAGAACCGTATACAATTCATACTCCGTTCCGCTGAACTCATCGCCTTCATCGGCCCCGTATGTATCAATCCCGGACTCATCCTGCTGTGGTTCCATGGATTTAATATCGCCCGTCGGCAATGTAACATCCTCATTTTCGTCCGCAAACGCCTTTTGCGGCATCACAAAAATGGATGCCGCAAGCAGAAACAAAAATGCTGTCAGTTTAACGATTCTCTTTTTTCTCCTCTCCATGCGCTTTTCCTCCCTGCAATTCTTCTAAATACAATTTTGCATCTTTTAAGAAGCTGACCGCAATCATCACGATCACAATGCCGATCGGAAATGCCGCTACGATACTGACAGACTGCAGACTGTTCATGGAACTCTCTGCAAAAAGAAGTGCAATCGGAAGCAGGATCAGCAGGATACACCACATCAGCTGAATTCCTTTTGCCGGCTCTTCGCCGTCTTCCAGTTTCCGGTAGCTGTAGCACGATGCCGTCAATGCGATCGAGTCGAACGATGTCGCATAAAATGCAACCATCGTAACTAATACAACAACCATAATCAGCGGTGCACACGGCATGGTTTGATCATCGACACGATCAGATGATATAAATCTCCACTTTCATTATACTGCGAAATGAAATCAATTGCACCTGAAATCTGCTTTCCCATCGAATAATTTCCAAGAATAATAAAGCTGACAAGCGTGGAACCCACACCAAAACCGTATCCGCCGAGAATCGTCTGGCGCACGGTTCTTCCGCGGGAAATGCTGCCAATGAAGAACGGTGCTGCCACACACCATACCATCCAGTATGCCCAGTAATAAATGGTCCAGTTCTGTGGAAAGTTTGTCGTACGCATCGGGTCCGTATACGTTGATAAGCCGATAAAGTTCTGAATCATTTTTCCAAGAGAAGAAAATCCAGTTTCAATAATATACCGCGTCTCTCCCCCAAACAGCAGGACGAAGGCAAGGAGTCCGAAAAACAGATAAATGCACACCTTGGCCAGAATGCTGATTCCTTTGAATCCATGCAGAAGAGAATAGGTATAAACACAGCAGGTGATCAGAAGAATGATAATATTAATCACAGTTCTGCTGACTTCCATATGGAACAGCTCGCCGATGATTTCCGCCATCAGCGGAGTTGCCACACTAAAAGTGGTAGCAGTTCCGGCCAGCAGTGCAAAGACAGCCAGAAGGTCAATCAGACGGCCGCCAATTCCATCTGTCTGTTTTCCCAGAATCGGACGGCACGCCTCGCTGTATTTCTGACGGTTTCGTTTTCTTACATGAAGCATAAAGCCAAACGCGACAGCCAGTACCAGATAGAATCCCCACGGGATAAAGCTCCAGTGAAACAGTGGAAATACGCCTGCCCAGTCCTGAATGCTGCCAAGTTCTGCGATGTGAGGATCTGTTGCGTACAAAATCCACTCAGAGAACGAATAAAACAGAATATCTGCTGCCAGACCACAGGTAAACATCATGCATCCCCATGCAAAAAAGGAATATTTTGGCTTCTCATCCGGCTTTCCAAGCACAATATTTCCGTATTTGGAGCCTGCCAGAAACAGAGACAGAAAGAAAATGCCAAGTCCGATGACCAGGTAATACGTTCCAAAGGTGTCTCCAAACAGAAATCGAATCTGGCCAAGTACCTGATTCGACTGCTCCGGTGCAAAGAAAAATACGATACATAGAGCAACGATCAGCGCCAGAGGCACCAGCGTGATCATCCAGTCGATTTCTTTTTTCTTCTGTTGGTTTTTACTGTTCATTTTCTTCCCTTTCTGCGTAATCCGCATACGATGCATCGAGTGCAACAAGCTCGCTGAAATTGTCTACTTCTATGATATCCTCTGCCTTCATTGGCCGGATGCCAAGCTGATACTCTTTGGGGTAACAGAACATTGCCACATCATCCCAGTAAATTTGGCGGTTTTTCTTTTCCTCAAACTCCTGCTCCAGATGGCCTTTTAACCGCTTTCCATCTTCCGCTGTCCATCGGGAAATACTGTAGAGCTGCCAGCCGCCCTTTCCGCCGGTTCTGCTGCATCCTGTTACGATGCCGTTTTCCACGGTCTGCAGCCACTCGTCGGTCTCCTCATCTGTCCACACGCTGTTGTAACCGGACCGCTCAAACTCCGGAGACAGAATTTCCGGGTGATAAATGATCTGGTCGCCGTCGAGAATAATGGCATTTTCCAGATGTTCCCGCGCCACATACAGCGATGCGATGTTGTTGCAGGTATCGTACCACGGATTGTCGATCAGTTTCAGGCCCGGGTACTCCTCTTCCAGTGTCTGGAACTGTTCCTTGAGGTAACCGACTACCACGTAAATTTCTGTGATTCCGTTTTTGTGCAGTCCATCGATGACGGTATCGATCATCCGCACACCGTTTACCCGCACCAGCGGCTTCGGCGTTTTTAACGTTACCGGCTTCATCCGGTTTCCCAGGCCTGCCGCCATAATAATGGCGCGCTCTACTTTGTACATATTTCTTTTCCTTCCTCTCCCAGTTCCTGCTGGACAATTTTGTAATAATCTTTTGCGTAACGGTACTGCCGCAGGGAATACTCTCCGAATTCTACGCCTAATTTCCGTTTATACTCGCACCAGTTGCTCCAGAGCAGGCCGCAGACTGCGATGTAGCAGTAGATTTTTATGCGTGTTCTGTCGTCACAGTTTCCTTCAAAATAAAGATCAATCAGAATGATCCACCTGCTCTTTTTGTAGAGAGAATAGATACAGAACATTGCGATATCCACATGCGGATCCTGCATTCCGGCGTATTCCCAGTCGATCAGGCGGATCTCCTCTTTTCCGTTTTCTTCCACAAACAGAAAATTGTCCGGCACGGCATCAATATGAGTGAGCACCCACCTCCAGCATTTGCTTCGATGTAATCCTTTAACTGAAGCACATGCGCTTTCGTCTTTTCGTAATCTTTATATGCTGACGGAGTTCCTTCCCAGAGGCTTTCATAGTATTCCATCTGTCCGAACAGGTCGAAGGAATGGTCTACTCTTAATTTCTGCCCGTGAAACTCCCGCAGTTTCTTCATGCATTTCTGAAGATCTTCTTCCTTTTCTGCATCGCAGACCCGTGCACCGTCGAGATATTCTGTGATTTTATAGCCGTTCTCCGGGTTAATATAGGCAATCTCATCACAGATCCTGCGGCCGGCGATCGTCTGATATACAGCGGCTTCCTGCCTGCGGTTGATCAACTGATCGGTTCCCTCTCCCGGAATTCGCATAATGTATTTTTTATCTTTACAGGAGAATAAAAATGATCGGTTTGTCATTCCTTTTTTCAGAACTGTAATGTTTGTCACTTCGTTCTGCTGTGCTCCAAGTGCTTCACAGATTACCTGAATCGCATCCGTCTGCAGCTGGCTGGAATCGCTGTCGATCTCACGTAGCTGCTCATAGGTATTAATTTCTACGGCATCTGCTGCATGTACAACACGGGCCGTCACAATCATTCTGTCTTTCCGGTATAAGGTTTCCTCCCAGAACGCTCCGTCGTATCGGGAATCTCTTCCCAGTTCTTCCAGACGCTCCCGCACGACCGCTGCTTCCGCTTCCAATAGATAACAGATACCGATCATGCGTTTCCGCCTGCCTGCTCTTTCTGTACGACCAGCTCCTGCTTCCGGTTTACGCGGACGGTACTGTCATCATCTACCATATCACTGACCATGTACCAGGAGTATAATTCATTTCTGCTGTATGGATTCTTTTCACACCAGATATCACAGGGAATGATGTAGCTGTTTGATAAATGGTCTGCCGCCGTTTTCAGGGAATGCAGATTGTTTTTCGACGCATAATCCGGAGCAACGATCAGGTCTACGCCGTATTCATCGATCAGATATTCATACTGCTCTTTCATAAATCCGACAACGATGTAAATCTCTGTAATGCCGACTTCATGAAGCTGACGGATTGTGCACTCAATCAGCCGCTCTCCTTTGATTTCCAGAAGTCCTTTCGGTGTCTCTGTATTAATCGGAACCATCCGCATACCAAATCCAGCGGCAAGAATAATGGCGTTTTTCGGCGCTTTTTCTTTTGCTTCACGCAGTGCCTTTTCTGTCAGACGGATCTCTTCATCCAGGTAACCTTCTGAAATCAGCTCCTTAAGCGAACGATTAACAATACCAAGCGAATGGCCGGTCTGCGCGGCAAGGATACGCTGATTGATGAAGGGTTCTTTTATCAGATTGTTCAATATATCTTGTTTCGAGTTGTTCATATACTTCCTTCTTTCATTTTTCATGAACTTTTGTTTTCGATTATACCATAACTTTATAGCTTTTTCAATCCCCTGTGTGTTAGGATAGTTGTCAGTGAAAGATAATTACTTTTGTGGTAGTATATATGTGAACTTCCTATAAAATTAACTCTCATAAAATTCCTTTTAAAGTATGCTACAACTGGCTTAAAGCAAGAACATGTCGAAACGAGAGTTAATATTTCAGGAAGTTCACATAAAAGGTCCAAATAATTAACATTATTTGGACCACCTGTCAAAGGAAGCCTTTTTCCTTTTCGCCGTCATCAGGACTTCTTTGCGCTTCCATTCATAAATTTTTCTTAAAATTTACCTTTATTTTACCACACTACTCCCAAAACTACAATATATCTCCATTTTTCATTTTTTTTACATAGAACCTTTCTGGCCTAATACAATCAGTACAGTTTTAAACAAAATCTTAATATCCAGCATAAAGGACCATTCTGAAATGTACTTCGTATCCAGTTTTACAACCTCTTCAAAGTCCGTAATCTCACTTCGTCCGCTTACCTGCCACATACCTGTCAGACCTGGTTTGATTGCCAGTCTTGCTCTGTGATGAAGTTCATATTTCTCCCACTCGTCTACTGTCGGCGGACGGGTTCCTACAAGGCTCATGTCGCCTTTTAACACATTGAAGAACTGCGGGAATTCATCCAGCGAGGTTTTGCGGATAAAGTTTCCGATTCCTTTGCCTGGTCCTTTTTCGCTTCCGATGACACGCGGGTCATTCTCCATTTTGAACATCAGACCATCGCTGACGCGGTTCTGTTTCATCAGTTCTTTTTTCCGCTCTTCCGCATCCATGTACATGCTACGGAACTTGTAAATTTTGAATTTTCTTCCGTTCTTTCCGACACGGTACTGTGAGAAGAAGATCGGGCCCGGAGACTTGATATAAATCGCAGGGGCAACGAACAGGAAGATGATTCCGGTCAGAATACATCCGGCAAGACCGCCGCAGATGTCCATGATTCGTTTCAGCACAAGCTGTCCTGCGCTTGCCATATTGATGCAGGCGGTGACCACGGTATAGTTGCCCATGCGCTCTACAGTCTGATTTTTTCCCTGCATTTCGTTCACGTCCGCAATTTTTACGTGGATCGTAATGCCCATCTCGGCGAATGCGTCGAATACTTTCTGCGGGATTTCTCTGCCTTCCGGCAGAACGATCAGCACTTCGTCGAACCACTCACGGCAGACATACTCAGCTGCATCTGCAAGGTTCGATACCACCGGTACGCCGTGGATTTTGTGTCCGGTTCTGTCCTGGTCTACGAGAACAACGCCGGTCGGACGAACGCCGATGTAATCGAAATCCAGCATGCTCTTTACAACGGACTGTGACTGTTTTTCGGTCGTGATGATCAGAAGCGAACGGCCGCTGTGTTCCCCGCTGCTGCGTTTCTTTACCACAGCCTTCCATCCGATGCGCATCAGATAGGAAAGCATTCCGTACAGAGCACCGGTCAGCATAATGGTTGCTCTGGAGAACTGATCTCCCTCCTGAATCAGGAACAGGTAGAATACACCAAGAACGATGATGTATACCATATTTTTTACAGTCATTCCGATTTCCACGAGGTATCCGCGCTTCATGACGTTTTTGAAGGAATCGTCAAAAAACATGATCATCAGCTGGATCAGAGCGAATACGATAGCCTCATTTCGGTAAATTGGGCTTCCATATGGCTTAAAACTGTGATGTCTTAAGAAATAACCCATGACGAAAGCCAGCTGAAGACAGATAATATCAAGAACCATAAAATCCAGATGCTTCAGCCATCCTGTGGATGATTTTTTGTACATACCTTTCTCCCCTGTCGTATTTTTTTCGCCGTACTCGTAACATTCTCTTGTTTCGCATAGTTTTTCTAGCTTTTATATTACCATTTTCACTAAAACCTTCTCATTTTTTCTGGTACTATGCATTTGTAATATCTTCTGTGACGAATACAGAACCATTTTTTTTCTTTATTCCAAATATTTTATCCCATTTCTACTTATTTGTAAAGGTGTGGACACACTTATGGACATACTTTTTTCACATTTTTGCAAATTATTACATTTTATATTATTTCATCACATCCAGAATCTGTAATGTTTTCATCTTCTTTTCGACATAGCGATGGAGATATGCACGCAGCAATCGTTCCAGTTCGTCCAGGATCTCTTCATTTACGGTAAAACCATACAGCTTCGCGAGCGGTGCCGCAATGATATAGCGGCATGCCAGCACGGTGCCCGGCTGCAGCGGCCATGGATCTCTGATGGTTTTTCCACAGTTTGGGCAGTAGATGGCGCTATCGCGCAGGGAGAAAACGGTCAGATTCTCTTTCGTGCCGCACTCCATGCAGGAGAACATCTGCGGTGCTTCTCCGCTGATTGTGATCGTCCGCAGTTCGAAGATGCACCGGACCAGGCGGAGGTCCTGTTTTCCGCGGCGGATGGCGTTCATCGTCACGTACAGAAGGTTCAGCATCTGGGTTTCATCGTTTCCTTCCTGGCCGAAATATTCGGCCAGTTCCAGAAAATAAAAGCCGTAATAAACGCCGGGCTGCATCTGCGCCAGGTCGAGGAAGTATTCTTTAATGTTTGCGCCGGAGAGGGTATAGCTGTCACGGCCCTCGTAGACCTGAAACTCGCCGAAGACGAACGGATTGGAGACGGCCATCAGCGGGCTTTTCATGCGGCGGGCGCCGCGCGCGAAGGCAGTGATTTTGCCGAGCTCCCGGGTCAGGATCACGACGCGCTTGTCATACTCTCCGACCGGGGAGACGGATAATACCATTCCGCTTACATTGATTGGTTCTCGCATGTTTCTTCCTTATTATAATGCAATATTATAAATCGAGTTTCTTTTTATCATATCCGAAGTTCTTCACAAGAAAATCGCTGTCGCGCCAATCTTTTTTGACTTTGACCCAGAGCTTCAGATTGACTTTCTGCTCCAGCATCTGCTCCAGCTCATACCGCGCGTTGCTTCCGATCTTCTTGAGCATCGCGCCCTGTTTTCCGATGATGATGCCCTTGTGGGAATCGCGCTCGCAGATGATGGTCGCGTCAATATCAACGATTTTTCCGTTCGGGCGGTCTTTCATCTGGTCGATCACAACGGCGATGCCGTGCGGGATCTCTTCGTTTAAGGCGTACAGTGCTTTCTCGCGGATGATCTCAGCCACGATCTGGCGCATCGGCTGATCGGTGATGGTGTCCTCATCGTAGAACTGCGGGCCGTACGGCAGATATTTGAAGATGCTCGGAATGATGTCATCGGTGTTCTGATGGCGGAGTGCCGAGCACGGAATGATCTCGGCAAACTGGAACAGCTTGCGGTACGTATCGATGAATTCCAGGATTTTGTCTTTCTCCACGGTATCGGTCTTGTTGATAATGAGGATGACCGGCGCATTGACTTTCTCCAGGATCTCTGCGATATGGCGCTCTCCTGCTCCGATGAAGTTGCTCGGCTCTACCAGCCAAAGAATCACATCGACTTCTTTTAACGTTTTCTCGGCTACATCGACCATGTACTCGCCGAGCTTATTTTTCGCCTTGTGGATACCCGGTGTGTCGAGGAACACGATCTGTCCCTCGTCACACGTATAAACGGTCTGGATGCGGTTGCGGGTGGTCTGCGGTTTCTTGGATGTAATCGCAATCTTCTGTCCGATCAGGTGGTTCATCAGCGTGGATTTTCCCACGTTCGGACGGCCGATCAGGGCTACAAAGCCGGATTTATAATTTGCATTGTTTTCCATTGCTGTCTCTTCTCCTCATTTATAAGTTCTCTACGTTCTTGAACAGTTCTTTCTCTTTCTGAATTGCCGCCTCGCTTCCGACAACGCAGATGTTGTTCTGTTTTAAGGCTGCATCTACAAGGTCTGCCAGTGCATGAATGTCATCCAGGGTTGCATCGAGGATCTGATCTCTCTCCTGCTGGAAGTCTGCTTCGGTGATGCCGTTGAACCATGCGCTCTCGGAGGTCTGGCCTTTTGCGGACGGGTTCATCGGGACGTCGAGTTCGCTGATCGTTCCGATGATGTATTTGGTCATCTGGCGCTCGTCTGCTTCGAAATTGCGCACGTAATCGCCGATACCGCGGTATACTTCAAGGGTTCTTCCGACGTTCGGGTCACGGTAGGAAGAAATGCACGCGTTTCCGCCTCTTCCGAAAGCTCCGCCGCAGCCGTAAGCGCCGCCTTTGACACGGATGTTGATCCACAGATAGTCATAGCTCAGCATGACACGCAGGATGCGCAGGGCTCCTGTGTAGTCGTATCCTTCGCGCTCGAAGTTTCCACAGAGTGCCACGTACTGTACCTGGCCGGAGGTCTGGAAGGCTTCGTTTTTCTGTTCAAAGTCATACACAATGCTGCCCGGCTCCACTTCGTCGGTGTACAGATTCTCTTTGAATGCTGCGATTTTTTCTTCCAGCGGTGCGTAGCCTGTCTCGTCTGCGGTATAGGAGACGGTCAGATTCTCTTTGCGGAAGATGTATTTCATCAGGGTCTGCAGATTTTTAATCAGTTCTGCTTTTTTCTCATCGAAGTTCTCGTCCAGATCTTTTAAGAGCTGGTAGAAGCCGATGCCTGCGATGCGGTCCTGGAAATTGCTCATCGGGGAGTAATAGGAAGCTGCACGCATCACAGCCGTTGCATTTCCGGCGGAAGACAGGCGGTTCTGCAGGCCGGATTTCATGCTGGAGATGATCTCGTGAAGACGTTTCTCGTCATCCAGGCGGGAGGTGTTCAGGATTTCCTCGATCATTTTCATGACGAAATCCAGTTTGTCGTACAGGAATTTCGCGCGGATGCCGAACATTCTACGGCAGTCGTCATCATTTTCCGGAATGCGGAATACCTGCAGTCCGCAGTTGATGCCGCCGGTCTGTGCATTGATCTCGTTGAACAGTTCGCCGTAGGTGTAGTGTTCGGTGTCCACATAGCCGAGAACGGATTTTAATACGCCCATGTACGGGATCAGATCGTTCGGCACATTTTTCGTATCAAACAACAAGCTTAAGTAACCGATGCCGTTCGTGAATACGTTGTGATGAAGAACCGTCGTTCCATCGACTTCATGCTCGTCATTGTAAAGTTTGATAGACTCACGTTTGATATCGCTTCGTTTCAGGAGCGGAATCGTCTCGAGTGCTTCCTCGCTCTCCTCTTCTTCCTGATATGCTGCCAGCTCTTTGGTGTCAGCAATGATTTTCTCGATCTCTTCTTTTGACAGGCTCTCTTTGTATTTCTGCAGTTTTTCTGCGGTCTTTGCATCATTTTCTGCGGCAAGACCGGTCTTTGGAATGAGGGTCACGATGGAGGCATGGGTGTTGTCCAGCAGATACGTCTGGATCAGGTTTTCGAAATAACCTTCTTTTGCCAGTTTTTTCAGCTCATCGTAGATCGCAAGCTGCTGCAGGTAGGCGAACGGTTTGTTCTCGTCGTACAGCCAGCTGTCGAAGACGTCAATGCCGTACATCAGGCCCTTCGGGAAGCTGGAGAAGTCCGCCTCACGGAAACGGAATTCGAAATAGTTGATGCCTGCCTCGATGGCTTTCTGATCCATGCCGTTTTTCACGATATCCTCGAGGGTGCCGCGGATGATGGACAGGAATTTTTCTTTCTCATTTTCATCGGCGTTCTTGGCTACGATGGAGAAGAATGGCTGCAGGATGCCGTCCTCGTAGGAGCCGTAAACATCTTTTCCGATGTGTGCGTCAAGGAGTGCCTGTTTGACCGGGGCTCCCGGTGCGTCAAGGAGTGCATACTCCAGAACAGAAAATGCCACGTTTAATTTTACATCCAGACCGCTGCCGATGACCATGTTGTAGGACAGGTACGCATTGTTTTCAAGCGGATCGCCGTCGAGTACCGGGTACTCGTGTACAATGTCGAGTGTCTCTGCAAATGGTTTCTGATACGGAATTTCGGATTTTACTTCTTTTGCATCAAAATGGGACAGGTATTTTTCATCCATCCATGCCAGTTTTTCTTCCATATCCATGTTTCCGTACAGGTAGATATAGCTGTTGGACGGATGGTAATAGGTCTGATGGAATTTCAGGAAGTTTTCGTAGGTCAGGTTCGGGATGCAGGACGGATCTCCGCCGGATTCTACGCCGTACGGAGTGTCCGGGAACAGGGTGTTGAAGGTTTCACGCTCCAGGACATCGTCTGCGGAGGAGAAGGCTCCTTTCATCTCGTTGTATACAACACCGTTGTAGGTCAGCGGGCCGTCTTCGCTTTCCAGATGATAGCTCCAGCCTTCCTGACGGAAGATTTCGTCGTGTTTGTAAATGTTTGGGTAGAATACGGCGTCCATGTAGACATGCATCAGGTTCTGGAAGTCGGCATCGTTGGTGCTGGCTACCGGGTACATGGTTTTATCCGGGTAGGTCATAGCATTTAAGAACGTGTTCAGGGATCCTTTGACGAGTTCTACGAAGGGATCCTTTAACGGGAATTCGCGGGAGCCGCAGAGGACGCTGTGCTCGAGGATGTGGGCTACGCCGGTGCTGTCGGCCGGCGGGGTACGGAACGCAATGTTGAAGACTTTGTTGTCATCTTCGTTTTCGAGAAGGAGCACGCGGGCACCGCTCTTGTTGTGGCGGAGGAGGTAGCCGTGTGCATGGATATCGTCAATCTGCTGTTCCTGCAGCAGGGTATAGGCTTTGCAATGTTCTGCGTTCATTTTTGTATATCCTTTCTTGTTTTTCTTTATTATTTCCGGTTTTATGCAGTCAAAAACGGACCGCAGTGCCCGTTTGCTGGGATTTTCTGCGGCCCTGTCGGTTTTATTCTTCGTTGTCGGTTTCTGCTGCGGTGTTCTCTGTCTCGTCGACGTGTTCTTTTACTTCGTCGTTTACAGCGTTGTTCTGTGCATTTTTCTGTGCCTGTGCTGCAGCGGCCTGTGCCATCATTGCCTCAAGGTTCGGGCGGACGCTCTGTGCCTGGGCTCCCATGATTCTCTGGAGCTGTTCTCTGGTCAACAGAAGGTTGAAGCCGGACGGGTTGATGACGAAGCCTTTGGCCTGTTTCATCAGGTACGGCAGAAGGTGCTGGAACGGGATGGCTGCCAGACGGAGTTTTGCCTGCGGATCCGGACGGAATTTCTGGAATTCACCGATATCGGAAAACAGCGGCTGGAAGATGTCTTCGTTCTGATTTTTGATGTACGGGATGCGCACGTCTGGTCCCGGGTTGGCCGGATCGAATTCGCCCTGTACCTGGGAGATGTCGATGGCAAGGATGAATTTGCTTCGCATCAGGTTGACAAGCATTTCTTCTTCGAGTTCACGCAGGTGCTGCATGCGCTCGGCATCGTCTCTTCTCTGGTTTGGTTTTCTGAGTTCCTGCAGAAAGTATACGACGGTGAGCTGTACGCCCGGGTTCAGAACCGGGAGGTGCTGTTTGTTCATTTTCTCCATGTCTGGTTTCGGGAAGATCTGCTCGAGCTCGATGCGGCGGGTCTGGTCGCCTTCGTGGAAGATGACCATATTGACGCCTTCGGCGTAGAGGCCCATATAGAAGTTCGGCATCTGCTTGCGCAGGACTTTTACGGTGAGCAGCGGGGTGTTCTTTTCTACATAGGATTTTGCAAATTCCTTGGCTGCTTCTTCTTCGGTAAACATGTATACCTGATCATCAAAGGTTTCCGGATCGCACTCTACGTATGGGAGTTTTGTGATCTGGGAAAAGGTCACATAGATGATTTCCATGCTCTGGAATTTCTTCATGGTGAAGCTGTTGTCTACTGTCATTTGTGGTTGAGTCCTTTCTTCGCTCTTAGAGGACGGTTTATCCTCAAAATATCTATGTGACATTATATCATACTTTTGATGGGTTGCCAAAGGTTTATTGCTTCAGCTCGCCATTTTTGCGTTCGGATAGATTTTTTCCATCCGGCTGTCCGGAAAACGTTCATCAATGAGCTGCTCTATGGCGTTTGCTGCTGGCTCGTTGTGGGCACGCTGGTCGTAGCGGGTGAGGGCCAGGGTGGAGACGAGGATGTTGGCGAGCATGAAGATGATCAGTATCCAGGTGATGATGGGGCCTGTTTCAGGGGGATTTTTTCGATCCATTTGGAGAACAGGGGGTAGAGTTTTTTCAGCCATACGACGGCGGCGATTCCCCAGAAGAAGCAGTACAGGAGGTTGATGCGGCCGCCGAGGTTGAAGGGAATGTCGCTGTAGTCCCAGAAAACTTTTCCGAAGACGATTTCGGTGAAAACGCTGCAGAGGTATTCGTAGGCACCGCCGAGGAAGGTTCCGAAGGCGAATAAAAAGCCATCGGAGCGGTTTCTGTAATTATAGAGGAACCAGGTGGCGAGGGCGATGGCGAGGCCCCAGACGATGCTCGAACGGACCCAGACAAGGCTGCTGCGCTCATCCAGACACCGGCGGTGATGCGGCAGAAGATGGTTTCTACGATATCACCTAAGAAGGCGCCGATGATGAACAGCAGGATGATTTTGTAGAAACTGCAGCCCTCGGCGAAGACTTCGGATTTTTCTTTCTGTTTCGGTATGGGCTGTACCGATGGGTAGGCGCGCTCGACACGAGCTTCCAGGTAGCGGTACAGGCGGACGGAAAGCCGTTTGGTGAAGGCGTCGATCTGGTCGTTCATGGCGGCGATGCGCGGCATCTTTTTGGTGATGTGGCGCAGGACGCGTAAGAACCGATGGCATCGACGACGAGGACTCCGAACAGGATCCACAGGGTGATGTGCATTACGCCGTTTGGGGCAAGATGGAGGAGGGTCAGGCCAAGGATGTTGCCGAATTTCAGGGCAAGGACACCAAGGATTCCCCAGAGAACGGAATACTGGAGGCAGATGTAGCCGTCCATGTTCCATTTTTTGTTGGAATAATCCCACCATTTGCCGTGGCCGATCCGTTCCAGGACGTGGCCTGCGATCCATTCGGCGGCGGTGGCGATGATCATACAGCCGAGAAACAGAAAGACCGGGCTGGACTGCAGTTCGTACAGGTAGCGGGTCATGAAAACAGCCGTGATTCCGTAGATGGCACACAGCGGGCCATTCAGAAAGCCTCTGTTTACCATGTGTTTTTTCCGAACAGCCGCCACTGTCGTTTCCAGAAGCCATCCAAGAAAGGCATAAAGGAAGAACAGCCCGAGGTAGTCGTAGATTGTGTAGTTCATCAAAATCTCCTTTTCTTTGTTCATATCGGGCTTGTAACCCCGTTTTTATGACATTATAGCATAGAACATGCAAAAGCAGAACCTTTTCAATGGAAAAAGGAAAAGTTCACAAAAAGAAGCCACACCCTTTTGGGGCATGGCCTCTTTCTTTTCTCAGGCGGCGGCAATACGTACCGCCTGAGCGTTTATGTTACAGGTTCGGAGTAATCTGAACGAAAGAATTACTCTTCTGAGCCGTACAGTTTTACGAGTTTGTTCAGGTAAGTGTAACGGTCTTTTGCTTCCTGCTCGTTCTTGCCGAACAGTCTTTCTGCTTTCGCCGGGTTTGCACGTTTCAGAGAGTTGTAACGTACCTCGCCGTTCAGGAATTCCTGATAATCTCCTGACGGAGCCTTGGAATCCAGTGTGAATGCGCTCTTGCCTTCTGCAGCGAGTGCCGGGTTGAAGCGGAAGCAATGCCAGTATCCGGTCTGAACAGCGAGCTGCTCCTCGGTCTGTGCTTTGCTCATACCTTTCTTGATACCATGGTTGATACATGGAGCGTAAGCGATAATGAGGGATGGTCCCGGGTATGCCTCTGCCTCTGCGATTGCTTTGACTGCCTGATTGTAATCAGCGCCCATAGCGATCTGTGCTACGTATACATAGCCATAGCTCATTGCGATGCTTGCCATATCTTTCTTCTTGGTTTCTTTACCACCTGCTGCGAACTGTGCAACTGCACCGGTCGGAGTAGCTTTGGAGGACTGTCCGCCTGTGTTGGAGTAAACCTCGGTATCGAATACCATTACGTTGATATCTTTTCCGCTGGCAAGTACGTGGTCTACGCCGCCGAATCCGATATCGTAAGCCCATCCGTCACCACCGAAGATCCACTGGGATTTCTTAGCGAGGAAGTCTTTGTTCTTAACGATGTCTCTGCAAACGTCGCAGTCAGCGTCTTTGATTGCTTCTACAAGTTTCTCGGTTGCAGTTCCGTTGGTAGCGCCGCAGTCAAAGGTATCCAGATACTCTTTGCATGCTGCTTTTACTTCTTCCGGAGCTTTCTCGGAATTCATAACATCCTCAACTTTGGCTTTCAGGCCGCCGCGGATTGCTTTCTGAGCGAGAAGCATACCATAACCGAACTCTGCGTTATCCTCGAACAGGGAGTTGGACCATGCCGGGCCCTGTCCTTTCTCGTTTACAGTGTAAGGAGTGGACGGTGAGGAGTTACCCCAGATAGAGGAGCATCCTGTTGCGTTTGCGATGTACATTCTGTCACCGAACAGCTGAGTGATCAGTTTTGCGTAAGGAGTCTCGCCGCAGCCTGCGCATGCGCCGGAGAACTCAAGCAGCGGTTTCTTGAACTGGCTGCCCTTTACGGTATTCTCTTTGAATTTTGCTACAACGTCTGTCTTCTCTGGAAGAGCTGCTGCATAATCGAAGTATTTCTGCTCTGCTTCGTGTGCTGCAAGGCTTTCCATAGCCAGTGCTTTCACACCCTTCTTGCCCGGGCATACGTTTGCACAGGAACCACATCCGGTACAGTCAAGCTGGGAAATAGCCATTGTGAAGGTGTAGTCCGGCATACCGGTCATCGGCATGGTCTGGATGCCTTCCGGAGCTGCTGCTGCTTCTTCTGCGGTCATGGCAACCGGACGGATAACAGCGTGCGGGCAGACAAAGGAACATCTGTTACACTGGATACAGTTTTCCGGATTCCATACAGGTACGTTTACGGCGATACCACGTTTCTCGTATGCGGATGTGCCGGACGGAGTTGTTCCGTCTACGTAGTCTGCAAATGCGGATACAGGCAGGTTGTTTCCTTCCTGGGAAGTTACTTTTGCCTGGATGGTATTTACGAATTTAACAGCGTCAGCGCGGCCGCTCTCTGCATGAGTTGTGGTCAGACCTTCGTCTGCTGCATTTTTCCAGCTTTCCGGAACTGCAACTTCTTTGATCTGTTTTGCACCCTCATCGATAGCTGCCCAGTTCTTTGCTACGACATCATCACCTTTACGGCCATATGTAGCTTTTGCTGCTACTTTCATGAGTTCGATGGCTTTTTCTTCCGGAATGATCTTCGCAAGCTTGAAGAATGCAGACTGAAGAATGGTGTTGATACGGGTCGGTCCCATGCCGGTCTCGATACCGATCTTAACGCCGTCGATCACATAGAATTTAATGTTGTGGTTTGCGATGAATGCTTTTACCTGTCCCGGCAGATGCTCTTCCAGTCCTGCTTCATCCCATGGACAGTTCAGAAGGAAGGTTCCTCCGTCTACCAGCTCCTCTACCATGTGATATTTGTTCACATAGGAAGGATTATGACATGCAACAAAGTTTGCTTTGTGGATCAGGTAGGTGGATTTGATCGGTTTCTTTCCGAAACGCAGGTGAGACATCGTTACACCGCCGGACTTCTTGGAGTCATAATCGAAGTAAGCCTGAGCGTACATGTCTGTGTTGTCACCGATGATCTTGATGGAGTTCTTGTTTGCACCTACGGTACCGTCTGCGCCAAGTCCCCAGAATTTGCAGTTGATGGTTCCTTCCGGAGTTGTTACCAGAGGAGCGCCAACCGGCAGAGACAGATTGGTAACATCGTCTACGATACCAATGGTAAATCTCTGTTTCTCTGTATTTTCATATACAGCAACGATCTGAGCCGGTGTGGTGTCCTTGGAACCAAGTCCGTAACGACCTGTGAATACCGGTGTGCTCTCGAATCTGCTGCCTTTTAATGCTGCTACTACGTCCAGGTACAGAGGCTCGCCAAGAGATCCCGGCTCTTTTGTTCTGTCCAGAACGGAAATCTGTTTTACAGTCTCCGGAATTGCATTGATGAGTGCTTCTGCGGAGAACGGACGGTACAGACGTACCTTTACAACGCCGACTTTCTTGCCTGCTGCTACGAGGTAATCGATGGTCTCCTCGATGGTATCGCAGACAGAACCCATAGCGATGATTACGTGCTCAGCGTCTGCTGCTCCATAATAGTTGAACAGTTTGTAATCGGTTCCGATTTTCTCGTTTACTTTGTCCATGTACTCCTGTACGATTGCCGGAAGAGCATCGTAGTACGGGTTACATGCTTCTCTTGCCTGGAAGAAGATATCCGGGTTCTGTGCGGATCCTCTCTGGCACGGATGGTTCGGGTTCAGGGCATGTTTACGGAATGCATCTACTGCATCCATATCTACCATGTCTTTCAGATCTTCGTAATCCCATGTTTCGATTTTCTGAATCTCGTGGGAGGTACGGAATCCGTCGAAGAAGTTGATAAATGGAACTTTGCCTTTCAGTGCTGCACAGTGTGCAACCGGTGTCAGGTCCATAACCTCCTGTACGCTGGATTCGCAGAGCATTGCGACTCCGTCTGACGACAGGCGTAAACGTCTGAATGATCTCCGAAGATGGAAAGTGCGTGGCTTGCAAGGGCACGAGCGGATACGTTGAATACGCCCGGGAGCTGCTCGCCGGCAATTTTATAAAGGTTCGGGATCATCAGAAGAAGTCCCTGGGATGCGGTGTAGGTTGTGGTAAGAGCTCCGGCTGCCAGTGATCCGTGTACTGCACCTGCTGCTCCTGCCTCAGACTGCATCTCAGTTACCTGAACTTCCTGTCCGAAAATGTTCTTTCTTCCCTGGGTTGCCCACTCATCGGTATGCTCCGCCATAACGGATGAAGGGGTAATTGGGTAAATAGCTGCTACGTCGGTATACGCATAAGACGCATGTGCTGCAGCCTGGTTACCATCCATGGTTTTCATCTTTCTAGCCATTTGATTTTATCCTCCTTAAAAAATGATGACCAAAAATTACTTTGGCTTTTCTCAGGTTGGTGTTCTGCCGGGTTTCGGTTGCCTCCGCGCTTCGAAAAACCCGGATAAGGGCATGGCAATGCCACTATGTCCAGTATTTGAATTATAACACCGATTGGGCATTCTGTCCAGATTTTCTGTGGGTGTTCAGGGAAAAATACAAGTTTTTTACAACTTCTGGTAATTCCGCGTCGAATTTCTCGATAAAAAAAGAAGGAACGACCCGCATATTTTTTCTCTTCTGCGGACAGTTCCTTTGCTTCTTTTATTTCTGATTCTGCGCCTCAATCTGTTCTGCGAGGTCGGTGAGATAAACCCATCTCTCGGTTTTTTCTTCCAGAGCAGCTTCGGTCTTCTCTTTTTCCACCATCAGTTCGGCGAGCTTTGCAGAGTTGGTGGCGTTTTTGAGCATCTGATCGTCAAGCGATGCAATCTTTTCCTCGAGTACAGCGATATCGTCATCGATGGTCTCGTACTCGCGCTGTTCTTTGAACGTAAATTTCAGGCGGGTCGGACGGTTCTGCTTCCAGTCATTGTTCTTTGGCTTTGCAGGTTCGTCGCGGACGTTTTGGACGGCGCTGCTTTTGCCGTTTCTTCCGCACTTCCGCCGAAACGGCGTTCTTTTGCTTCGAGGTAATCGGTGTAGCCGCCCTCGTACTGCAGAAGATTTCCGTTTCCGTCGAATTCGAAGATGCGGTCCACGACGTTATCCAGGAAATAGCGGTCGTGGGAAACGGTGATGACGATGCCGACGAACGTGTTCAGGAAATCCTCAAGCACGGTCAGGGTCGGGATATCAACGTTGTTGGACGGCTCGTCGAGGATCAGAACATTGGCGCCGCTCACCAGAACGGATAAGAGATACAGTCTCCGTTTTTCGCCTCCAGAGAGTTTGGAAATCGGGGTGTACTGCATATCCGGTGTGAACAGGAAGCGTTCGAGCATCTGCGATGCGCTGATGCGGCCGTCACGGGTCTGGACATACTCAGCAATATCTTTCACGTAGTCGATCACGCGCTGATTCGTATCCATGTCCGGCTCTTCCTGTGCCAGATAGCCGATGCGGATCGTGTCGCCGATTTCGATGGTTCCCGCATCCGGCAGGACTTCTCCGGTGATCATCCGCAGCATTGTGGATTTTCCGCAGCCGTTCGGGCCAATGATGCCGACACTCTGGTTCCGCAGGAAGATGTATTCGAAATCTTTCATCAGCGTTTTATCGCCGAAGGCTTTGCTGACGTTATGGAATTCAATCGTTTTCTTTCCCATGCGGGTCTCGACAGCATCCATCTCCACGACAGCGTCTGCGGTCGGTGCCGTGCCATTTTTGAGTACTTCGAGACGTTCGAGTCTGGCACGCTGTTTTGTGCTTCTTGCGCGGCAGCCGCGTTTCGCCCATTCGAGTTCCATGCGCAGGATGCTCTGGCGTTTCCGTTCAGAGGCGAGTTCCATCTCCTCGCGCTCAGCTTTCAGTTCCAGAAAACGGGAATAGTTGGAATCGTAGCTGTACATTTTTCCGTGGCTGATTTCGAGGATGCGGTTCGACACTTTATCCAGAAAATAACGGTCATGGGTGACCATAAAGACGGTTCCGCGGTAATTTTTCAGGTAATCCTCGAGCCAGGAGAGCATCGCATTGTCGAGATGGTTTGTCGGCTCGTCGAGGATCAGGACGTCAAAATCGGACGCAAGCACTTTTGCCAGGGCAACCTTGCGGCGCTGGCCGCCCGAGAGGGTGTCGAGTTTTGCGTCGTATTCGGTGATACCGAGCTGTACAAGGTTGCTCTGCACCTGCCATTCCTCCTCATCGCCGGAAAGGGCGTAGGACAGCACGGTGGCATCCTTTGGAAATTCCGGTGTCTGCGGAAGATAGGCCATTTTGAGGTTGTTCTGGCGGATAATCTGGCCGGAATCCGGGGTCTCCTCTCCTGCTACCATGCGCAGCAACGTGGATTTTCCGGTTCCATTGATTCCGACGATGCCGACCTTGTCGCCCTCCTGCAGGCCGAAGGAAGCATCGTCAAAAATCATTTTATCGCCGAACAGTTTGCTGATGTGTTCGATGTTGATGATATTCATTTGCACAGTTCTGCAACGGTCTGGTTGATGACTTTTCCGTCTGCTTTACCTTTCATATCTGCCATAACGGCCTTCATGATGGCACCTTTGTTCCTGGTTGCCAGAACGTCTGCGAATTTCTCCTGGATGTAGGCTTTGACTTCGTCTGCACTCATCTGTTTCGGTGCATACTCGCTGATGACGTCATAGCGGAACTGATACTCTGCTTTTAAGTCCTCACGGGATGCCGGGCAAGTATCGATCTGCTCTTTTACGGTCTTCAGCTCTTTTAAGATGACGCGGTCTACCAGCTCCGGTTTGATGTCATCGCGGCAGCCCTCGTCGATGGCTACTTTCTTTGCTGCAGAGATCAGGGAAGAGATGGCCTCTTTTCTCGCTTTGTCTTTGGCTTTCATTGCTGCTATCATATCACTTCTTAAAGTTTCTAATTCCATGGTGTTGTTCCTCCTGTACTAAATTTTGTCCGGTTTCAAGTATAACACTTCTCTTTTTGCTTTTCCAGTCACTTTGTAGGATAGCTCCCTTATTTTCCCCACGGCAGACGGTGTTTCTTTACCTGGATTGCCTGATGCGGCACATTTCCTGACAGCAGAAACAGCGGATGCACTTTTTATAATCGTAGACCGGCGGATTTCTGCGGCCGTTATCAAAGCGGACGGCTTTCCCTTCCACCGGGCAGCTCTCGACGCAGACGCCGCATTTTTTACATTTTTCTTCTATGATATAGGGGCGGCTCTGGAAGACCCCGAGGATCTCGAGCAGGTCGAGGGCTCCTTTTTTGCGGGCTTTGCGGCGATCGACGTTGAAGTTTGGATTTCCGTACTTTCTTTTCAGTTCTTCCTCGGATATGGTGCCATCCGCTGTCACGATTTCGATGCGGTCGTCGTGCCACGTTCCAAGGCCGAGCGTTTCCCCGTAGAGATTTGTCGGCACATACGACGGATCAAGGTTCACCAGATGGCAGAACACGGTATCCAGTGCGATCGGATCGGTGGACATAAGAAGAACTCCCATCGAAACCGGGTCGCCGGAAGTCGGACCATTGCCTTCCATTGCTACGATGCCGTCGCAGATATAGAGGCGCGGGGCGACTTTCTGATTCAACTCGATCAGCATGTGTGCGAAGCTCTCAGCGTTCGGATACTGCGTGTGGCCGAGTTTTTGTAGACGCCGCTGATGCAGCCGTACTGGTTCTTGACAGCTCCGGTGATGCGTTCCAGCGCGTGGGTTTTCATTTTGCTGACGCTGATGAGGGCGTCGCAGTCGAGTGCATCTTTCGCAATCATCAGAAATTTGCCATCGGCGGTTTCTACGCGCTCGCTCGTAAGGAAATCCTTCAGCGGAACGTTGTGTTTTTCCAGCACCTCTTTCAGCCCGGCTTCTTTTGCAATGCCTCCGGGGTGCCAAGGCCGCAGGAATCTCCGCAGGAAATATTCTCATAGCCATTTTCCTGCAAAATCGTGATCAGGGCATCCATGACTTCCGGGTCGGTCACGACGGCACGTTCGCGTTTTGCGGAGCGGACGAGGTTCGGTTTTAATAAGATATTCTCTTCTTTTCCGACCAGAGATTCCAGGCCGCCAATTGCTTCCAATCCCTTTTGCAGCTTTCCTTTACGCGCGCCGGCTCATAGTCGGGACAGGCAACCACTGCCACTTTGCTTTTTTCCATATTCACCTCATGTTTTTCTATATTTCAAAAGAAGCTGCGATCCCCTTACCGGTTCTCACAGCTTCTTCGTATATTCACACAGAATATGTTTTTACTTATGCTACTTTGCTTTTTGCAAGCTCAGCCAGTGTTGCAAATCCTTCTGCATCGTTAACTGCCATGTCAGCCAGAACTTTACGGTTCAGCTCAACGCCTGCCAGTTTCAGACCATACATAAATTTGCTGTAGGACAGACCGTTCATTCTTGCTGCTGCGTTGATACGAGCGATCCACAGCTGACGGAACTGACGTTTTTTCTGTTTTCTTCCTGCGTAGGAGCTGGTCAGTGCGCGCATTACAGACTGTTTTGCTACTCTATACTGTTTGCTTCTGGCTCCTCTGTAACCTTTAGCCAGTTTTAATACTCTGTTATGTTTTTTCTTAGCGTTCATGCCGCCTTTAATTCTTGCCATTTCTTATTTTCCTCCTTGATCTGTTGGGCGTAACTCTACCTTGCAAAAATTACATGTAAGGTAAGATTTTCTTCATGTTCTTTACGTTTGTTGCATCAACAGTAGTCTGTTTTCTCAGGTTTCTTTTTCTCTTCTGAGATTTCTTGGTTAAGATATGGCTCTTGTAAGCTTTATTTCTTACTAATTTTCCTGTTCCTGTTGTTTTAAAACGCTTTGCAGCTGCTCTGCTTGTTTTTACCTTTGGCATTTTAATTTCCTCCTTGATATTGATTCAAATGTATTTTAACGTTTAGCCGTCAAAAACATGGTCATGCTTCTGCCTTCCACCTTCGGCGCTTTGTCAACCGTTGCAATATCGGACAGACTCTCTGCAAATTCATCGAGGATGTATTTGCTACTGTTCATATGTGCCATCTCACGGCCGCGGAAACGAAGTGTTACTTTTACTTTGTCTCCCTTTGTAATGAACTTACGGGCTGCACCTACTTTGGTATTAAGATCATTGGTGTCAATGTTTGGAGAAAGGCGAACTTCCTTGATTTCAATTGTTTTCTGTTTTTTCTTTGCTTCTTTTTCCTTGCGGGCCAGTTCATATCTGTACTTTCCGTAGTCGATAATTTTGCAAACCGGCGGTTTCGCTGTCGGAGCAATTTTCACAAGATCCAGACCTGCTTCCTGTGCTTTCAGGTACGCATCTCTGGCAGACATAATTCCAAGCTGTTCTCCGTTCTGACCGATCAGACGAATTTCTCTGTCTCTGATCTGCTCGTTAATCATTAATTCGCTAATTGTAGTGCACCTCCATCATTATAAAAGACTGTGTTCCCGCACTTTCGCGGCTTAACATAAATCAAAATTGGCTCACCGGACCAATTTTGATATGCAACGCAAGAAAAGTGGATAGACAGACTATCCACTTAACATTGTACATAAATCTCTACACAAAGAGAACTTAAGATCAATATTGGACCGTAGTCGCGTGTTTGCGCTAGGGTGAGAGTGGATACTCTACTTTCTTTTTCTCATACTATTGCAGTATAGCACTCTCCCATCCTGTTGTCAATACTGATTTTCGCATTTTTTCGTATTTATTTCCCGCAGCCACAGCGGAAGGAGCTGCACTCGGTTTCCTGGCAGCTGCATGCGCTGTCTCCGGCGATATGGATGTCTCCGGCTTCGCATTTACAGTTGTCGTTAAAGGTACAGTTCTGCGCCTTGCAGTCGACACCGATTTTCGTACAGCCGCAGCCGGTGGAGTTGGACATCGTGCCCTCACCGCGCTCCTTGAAGCTCTCGCAGCACGTTTCCATGGAGCTTTTGGCTCCGCTTCCGCCTACGCGGATATCTCCTTTGGAACAGAGCTCGTTCTGGTTGTAAACACAGGTCATAGCGGAACAACTTAATGCTGGCATAATAAATTACCTCCTGAAATTTAGTTTTCTGCGGTTTCGCCCGCATAGAAACCATTATTTCCAAGAGGTAATTTTTATGCCTTATTTATTTGATAATACCAGTGTCCAAAGTTTGGAAATCCGACGCAAGCAAAGCTTGCACGAGGATTTTTAAATTTTGGACACGCCAAAACATGAGTAAGTAGCCATTTTTCGAAGAAATGAGCGGAGTACGAATGTTTTGAAGATTGCGGGAGTGCGAAGTACGGAGCAATCTGGTATCATAGGTGTCAATTTTTTTGACACCTACCTTATTTATTTTCTTTTGTTTCAACAGTAACTGGGCGGTTAACGCGGCCTGCGATTTCTTCTTTGATATCTGCGATAAACTGCTCCAGGCTTCTCTGGCCTTCATCACCTGCAAAACGGCTTCTGACAGATACAAGACCTGCCTCTTCCTCTTTTGCTCCGGCGATCAGCATGTATGGAATCTTCTGTCCCTGTGCCTCACGGATCTTATATCCGATCTTCTCGGAACGGGTATCCATCTCTGCGCGGATGCCTGCCTCATGAAGGGCGTCCAGAACCTTCTTGCCGTAATCTGCGTATTTGTCGGAGATTGGCAGAACCTTTACCTGTACCGGTGCAAGCCAGGTTGGGAATGCACCTGCAAAGTGCTCGATCAGGATACCGATGAAACGCTCAACAGAACCGTAAACAACACGGTGGATCATAATCGGACGATGTTTCTCTCCGTCTGCTCCTGTGTATTCCAGTTCGAATCTCTGCGGCAGCTGGAAGTCAAGCTGGATGGTACCGCACTGCCACGTTCTTCCGATGGAGTCTTCCAGATGGAAGTCGATCTTCGGGCCATAGAATGCGCCGTCGCCTTCGTTGACTACATAGTCAAGGCCAAGATCATCGAGTGCGCCACGGAGACCTTCGGTTGCTACCTCCCAGTCCTCATCGCTTCCCATGCTGTCTTCCGGACGGGTGGACAGCTCTACGTGATATTTGAATCCGAACAGTTTGTAAACCTGGTCAATCAGGTTTGCAACGCCTTTGATTTCGTCTTTGATCTGCTCCGGTGTCATGAAGATATGGGCATCGTCCTGGTTGAAGCAGCGTACACGCATCAGGCCGTGCAGCTGGCCGGATTTCTCATGACGATGTACCAGACCAACCTCTGCCAGACGCAGCGGCAGATCACGGTAGGAACGAGGCTCGGATTTGTAAACGAGAACGCCGCCCGGGCAGTTCATCGGTTTGATTGCATAATCTTCATCGTCGATGACGGTGGTATACATGTTTTCTTTGTAGTGATCCCAATGACCGGAGGCTCCCACAGGCGACGGTTCAGGATGATCGGTGTGGAGATTTCTACGTATCCTGCTTTTCTGTGGATTTCACGCCAGTAATCCATCAGTGCATTTTTCAGATCCATTCCTTTTGGAAGGAAGAACGGGAATCCCGGGCCGTCCTCACTCATCATAAACAGGCCGAGCTCTTTTCCGAGTTTTCTGTGGTCACGCTTCTTTGCTTCCTCGATCATGTGGAGGTACTCTTCAAGCTCTGCTTTCTTTGTGAATGCAGTTCCGTAGATTCTCTGCAGCATCTTGTTTTTCTCGCTGCCTCTCCAGTATGCGCCTGCAAGGCTGGTCAGTTTGAAGGCTTTGACCGGCTTTGTGCTCATCAGATGAGGGCCTGCGCACAGGTCCGTGAATTCACCCTGGCGATAGAAGCTGATGACTGCGTCTTCCGGCAGATCTTCGATCAGTTCTACTTTATATGGCTCTTCTTTTTCTTTCATGAAAGCGATGGCTTCTGCTCTCGGCAGCTCGAAGCGCTCCAGTTTCAGATCCTCTTTTACAATTTTCTTCATTTCTGCTTCGATTTTTTCAAGGTCTTCGCTGGTGAGTGGAGTTTCTCTGTCTATATCGTAGTAGAATCCGTCTGCGATGGACGGTCCGATTGCAAGCTTGGTCTCCGGGTACAGTCTCTTGATGGCCTGTGCCATGATATGGGATGTTGTGTGACGGAATGCTGCTTTTCCACCTTCATCGTTGAAGGTCAGAATGGAAAGATTGCAATCTTTGTCGATCACGGTACGAAGGTCTTCTACTTCTCCGTTTACTTCACCTGCACAGGCCATTCTTGCAAGGCCTTCGCTGATGTCTGCTGCGATCTCAATGATGGATTTCGGTTCGGAGTACTCTTTGGCACTTCCATCTTTCAGTGTGATGATCATTTGCTTTACCTCTTTCTTTGTATATTTTTCGCAAGCGTGTTTCAGAATTTTTATACTTTTTACAGCAACAAAAAAGTCCCTTCTGACACGCTTATGCTGTCAAAAGGGACGATGTATTTTCATTCACCGCGGTTCCACCCATTTTGTTTTTTCAAACCACTTCATTTGACGATAACGGAATCACCGGGCCGGATTGGGGCCGCTCAGAGCTGGTCTTCGATCACGTTCCTGTTAAAACCCTTGCACCACAAAACGGGGTTTCTCTCTGTCACATTCACTGTGATTTACTCGTCTCTTCTACGCTTTGTTTTTTGTGTTCGGTGCTTTTCGGCTCCCGATAGTTTTAGATTATATCACCCAATGCGTGGTTGTCAAGACCTGCATGGGCGAAAAATTTATTTTTCCGGCGATTTTTGTCCTGCTGTCTGCAGAGCAATTTTTTCTTTTGCTTTTTCCGGCATTTCCAGCAGGGCAACTCGTAAAAGATGCCGTAAATATACGTGATTCCACGGATATCGCCCAGCGCTTTCGGGCGCTCGACAACCGGTCTTTCGCTCTCCTGCTGTTAATTCCAGCACTTTCTGATATGCACTCCGGACGGAGCTCCAGACAAGACTTTTGCTTTTTTCTCTGCGGTTGATCCAGAGCTCTTTTGTATAGGTGCCGCTTCTGCCGTATTTCATATGGTAGGAATACGGCAGGCCGGAATACGTATGGAACTCAAAATCCTGATACGCAGTAACACAGTCCCACAGGCTTCTTCTGTCCGCTCCTTGCGGAGCCGCTGCAGGGCCTGTTCTCTTTTTCGCTGTAAGCTTTCCTGTGTTTCTTTCGTTTCTTCCATCTTGTTTGTCTTCTCCATCCTGTTTTTAATCCACCAGAAATTTATCCAGCTCCGCCGTCACGACCGGATTACGTTTTACCTGCGGATGGTCGATTCTTCCGGGACAATCGCCGTGATGTTTTCTCCCTCCGTCAGGATCGTAAGACCGGTCTGGACCTGCATCTCTTTCGTTCCGTTTAAAATTTTTCCGTTTTTGTAGGCATATTTCATACTCGATTCCCTCTTTCTGCCGAACGTATTATGGTTTATTTTATCACTCCTAAGAGAGATTCGCGATAGAAAATCTCAGATTTTTGAAATATTTTCCTCATCTGAGAGGCCAGGATATGCACAGATGGTTTCTGCATCCTTTTATTCCTCCTGCAATGCCGCCAGATATCCCAGAATTCGTTCCTTTTTTCTGTCGGGCAAATTACGAAAGCCTTCCAGAATCATTTTCTCCTCTGTGTTTGCCGCGCACATTTCGAGATCCACTGCTTTCCGTTCGATCTCATTTTCTCCTAAAGCTCATACGGCGTAACCTTCAGCACTTCGCAGATTTTCAGTATCTTATCCGCCGACGGATTCGTCCCCTTTCTTTTCCAGTCGCTGATGGTGCTCTGTGAAATTCCGGTTTCTTCAGAGAATTCTTTCTGGGTCACCCCGTTTCGAAGAATTAATTCAAAAATTTTTTCACTAATCATTTTGTATTTCACCTTTTCACTCAGATTTTGTTTTACTATATCACAAAATTCCCTGTCCGTCACTTCCTCCAATGCTGAAAAAACGCCTCTTCCTGCCCTGTGCGGATTCCGTATTTTCTTCTTGCGATCTAACAAAAAAAGAAATGGTAATGCCTGGGAAAAAGATGCGCCATGCAAAAAAACAGCCTGAGTTCCCGTTTTTACACCGAAACTCAGACTGTTTTTATGCGTTCTGTTCTGCTTCCACTTCCTGATTGATCTCATCCTCGCTGTCGGCCATTGCCTGCAGGGTCATAGTCAGTAATTTTTCCAGCGGCCAGCCAAGCTGATCGGCGCCCCTCTCAATGACCTCTCTCGAACATCCTGCTGCAAAGCCTTTGCTCTTATATTTCTTCTTTAAGGATTTCAGTTCCATGTCTTTTGTGCTCTTCGAAGGCCGCATCAACGCAGCTGCCAGATCAGTCCCGTCAGCTCATCTGCTGCAAACAGAACTTTTCCATCTCATGCACCGGCTCCACATCCAGTGTGACGCCGCACTCAATGGTAATGCCGCAGCCATGGGAAACGACACCATGAATGATATCTTCCGACACGCCGCCTTCCCGCAGAAGCTCCGGTGCTTTCAGGCAGTGCTCTGCCGGATACAGCTCAAAATCAATGTCATGCAGCAGTCCGACAATACCCCAGTGCTCCTCTTCTGCCCCATAGCCAAGCTCTCTTGCATACCATTTCATCACGGCCTCTACGGTAAGCGCATGCTGAATATGGAAGGGATCTTTGTTGTATTTTTTTAATAAAGTAAATGCCTCATCTCTTGTAATTTCACTCATGCTTGATTTTCTCCTTCCCTTTTCTCTTTCCAGAATCACCTGGATTGGATTTGAATTATAATTTCGTCCATTATAATCCTATATTCATAGCGATTCAATAGGTTTATCAAGACTTTTTTTGTACATCATATAAAAAGGCGCCGTTCCCTCACCTTTCAGAGAGAGGGCACAGCGCTTTTCTTATTTTTCAAATTCTACACTTTACAGCAGTTCCGGTTTCAGCCGCACATCGAAGCTGATTTCGGTTTCTTTCAGCTGATATTTTTCCAGCAGCATCGGTCCGCAGCTTGCCGATCCGATCCCGGCCTGACGGTAGTCGATGCAGAAAACAGTGCTTCCGCACGGCTGAAGCTCATAGTTGTGGGCTTTCGCGGTCAGCTCCTCCTGCGTGTAAATAGATGCCTGGAATGAGAAGGTTTTCTCGCCCACTGCCGTCAATACCGCACGATCACTGGCAAGACTTGCATAATCGCAGTCGTAGTGGCTGCCGTTCTCCTGCGGGCGGATATAGTCCTCCTGCTGTTCTGCCGGTGTGCTGTGGAAAACGCCGTGATAGCTTGCCTGGTGCTTATCCACGTAACTCTCCACCGGGCCGAGGCCGCAGTAGGTCAGTTTTGCAAACGATTCCGGCAGGAACAGGCGCAGGCCAAAACGCGGCAGAACCGGGAATACCGGGTCTTTCTTTGCTTCTACATGGACATCGGTCGTTCCGTCGCTGTAAATTGTCCATTTGATCACACCTGCAAGGATCCGTTGCAGAGCCGGAGACGAAATCGAATAGCTTGTCTCGATCTCCACGCACCCGTTTTCTTCTTTTGCCGTTGTCTCATACGCCCGCGTCACGGTGCGGTCATACTGCGCACGCATCCAGGTATTCTTGATATTGCGGTCATTGTCTGTCGGCGCACGCCAGATGTTCAGCTCCATCGGACGGTCGAGCAGATTCTGGTTGGCATAGCACATTTTCTCGAACAGGCCGGTGAACTTATTATAGGTATAGCTGAACTGTTCCGTCGATACCGTCAGATAATGATCGTCCTCTTTCCATCCAAACGAAGCCGTTCCCTCCGGGCACTTCATCATCTCTTTTGCCTTCTGGTTCTGATTATCTTTCGTTTTCACCGGAACTTCTTCAAATCCCAGTTCGAACTGCTCCGGCAGCACCTCAGTGGCCTGTTTCTGATACCAGGTAACCTTCAGCGCACATTTTCCCTGCTCCGGCACGGAAATGGCAAGCGGAATCGTCTTCTCACAGCCTGCCGCAAGCTCCAGCAGTGCTTCATCTGTAATCTTACCGCTCTCCGTCACTTCGCCGTCCACAAGCACCTCATAGCCGAGCACAGCGTAATCTTTCAGATTCACAAAATTCATATAGTTTTTGATGGTCAGTGTACCCTTTTCGGCATCATATCCCGTCACGCGCACCGGACGATACACGTTTTTAAATTCCATCAGTCCCGTATGCGGTGTGCGGTCCGGATAAACAAGTCCGTCCATGCAGAAGTTGCCATCGTGCGGATACTCGTTGTGGTCGCCGCCGTACGCGTACATCTTCTTTCCCTCGATCGTTTTTCCCATATCAATCGCGTGGTCGCACCACTCCCAGATAAAGCCGCCGCACATCTTCTCCTCGCTGTGGATCAGTTCAAAGTAGTCTTCAAGATCTCCCGGGCCGTTGCCCATCGCATGGCAGTATTCGCACATGATATACGGCTTATCCCCGTACTCCACCAGTTCTTTTTTGATCTCCTCGAGTGATGGATACATGCGGCTGTAGAGGTCGAGGTTGCTGTAATCGTATTTCTTCGGATCATCCACATACCGTGCCGACTCATAGTGCGTCAGACGCGTCGGATCAAATTCCTTCGTCCACTTTAAGGCCGCCTCGAAGGTACAGCCGTATGCGCACTCATTTCCCATCGACCAGATGACAACGCTCGGGCGGTTTTTATCGCGCTCTACGCAACGCTGTGTGCGGTCTACGGTTGCCTCGGTAAATACCGGATTGTTCGCAATTAGTTTATTCCAGTTCTTCGCATACTCTTCCCAGCTCGTGTAATTCGCATAAATTGCCTCTGTGCCGTGGCTCTCATTGTCCGCCTCATCGATGACATAAAAACCGAGACGGTCATAAAGCTGATAACAGTACGGCGCATTCGGGTAATGGCTGGTCCGGATCGCATTGATGTTGTGCTCTTTCATTACCTTCAGATCTTTTTTGATCTGTGCAAGGCTGATTGCAAATCCCGTCACCGGATCGCTGTCGTGGCGGTTTGTTCCGTGGAATTTGATCTTCACGCCGTTCAGGTACAGCACACCGTCCTTCGCGTGGATCTCACGGATGCCGACATGATCAGTGATCACCTCACCCGCCGTCTCCAGCACCAGCGTATACAGATACGGCTCCTCGGCATTCCACAGATGTGCATCTTTTACATGCATCTGAACCGTATCGCCGCCAAACGCTGCCTCTGCCACAAGATGATTTTCTGCATCAAACAGCTTTGCCGTTCCTTCCTGCGGTTCCCCGTCATTCCAGGTAATCGCAATCGAAACTTCTCCATTCTGGTACGATGCGTCCGGCGCTGCCTTTACAAAGTAATCGCGGATGCCTTTTTCTGGTCTTGCAAGCAGATAGACATCGCGGAAAATGCCGCTCATGCGGAATTTATCCTGATCCTCGAGATAGCTTCCATCGCACCATTTCAGCACCAGTACGGCGATGGTGTTGGTGCCATCTTTTAAGAAGTCTGTTACATCAAATTCACTCGTAGAATGAGACACCTGGCTGTAGCCGACGAAGCTGCCGTTCATCCATACGTAGAAACAGGAATCCACGCCCTCAAAATTCAGGAATGCCCTCGGTGCTTCCTCCTGTTTTTTCCACTCGAACGTTCTCACGTACGCACCGCACGGATTCTCATACGGCACATACGGCGGATCCACCGGGAACGGGTAGCGGACGTTCGTATACTGATGGTGGTCATGGCCATAATTCTGCCAGACGGACGGCACCGGAATCGTCTCGAATGCAGAAGTGTCGTATCCTTCTGCGAAAAACTCCTCTTTTACATCGTAAACACTGGTAAAATAGCAGAATTTCCAGTCGCCGGAAAGCAGGAAAAAGCGGTCCGACGCCTCCCGGTTCTCCACCAGATCCTCCATGCGGCGGGATGCCGGAATGTAGTAGGCACGGTTCGGCATGGTATTCACATGCAGGTGATCGAAATCTTCGAAATATTTTGGAACAATCATCTCTTTATTAAGTCCTCCTTATTCTGTCTTTTGTTTCCAATATCGCACCGAAACACACGCGGTCCCGGTGCCGATCAGGTTTTCTGTTATTCTTTTACTTTTTCCATGCAGGAAGAACGCCTTCGTAATTCATGCCATAACCGTAGTCATAGTTATGTCCTTCGCTGTCAATATAGGTTTCCATATCCAACGCACGGTCCTCGCTCTGCTCCTCAACCGCATCCATATCCTTCGGCATCTGGATCGGCAGACGGCCGGTCGGGTTGTAACCGCCGAAGACAACGTCGAGCACAGCGGCTCTCGAAACACCGAACTCTGCGACGATCGCATCGGCTTCGGCTTCAAATTCATGCATCACCATCGGGTTGTTGACGGTTGCGCAGACGATCACCGGCTTGTCGCCCATCGCGCGGCGGCATTCGAGAATATTGTCGAGATCAGCCTCGTTGTAGGCAGTGTTTGTCTTTCCAAGATAGCTGCGGTTCGTGAAATTCTCGCGGAAATCACCGCCGGCAATGCTCACCTCACGCGCTTTTTTCGCCGTATACGGGCGGTACTGCAGTGTAATCGGCAGATAGCCGTTGCCGCCGTTCGCAAGATCTTCGGTGGAATACGGGTTGCATGCCGGGCTTTCGATAAATACCAGCGCCACATCGGCCTCCTCCGGTGATACCACGCGTGTACCGTACTTGGACGGCAGTCCATCCGGCAGCGGATCTTCGGTTTTTGCCGGCAGATCGATGCGGAAGAACGCTTTGGATGGTCCGATCTTTCTCTCCGGAATATAAACCTTCAAACCTTTCTTCAGCGGCAGCACACCCTTCTGTCCTTCCGGTGCGCGTTTCGCACTGTTTTTCAGCAGGACGATGGATTTCTGCTGTGCCTCATAGCCATGGCGGAAGAACTCTTCGCATCCTACAATCTTTGCGGATTTTTCCGGATCAAGATACGGGTCCTCAAACAAGCCGCAGTGGAAAATGTTGATCAGAAGACGTTTGGCGGACAGCTCCATGCGCTCACGCATCGCTTTCTCGCCGTATTTCTCACAGCCGATCTTATACGCCTCGACAATCGGACCGGACTCGCTGTTTCCGCCGAACTGGTCAACGCCGTTTGTGATCGCCAGCAGACACCGTTCTGCCTCGGTCATATCCTGCACGCCGTAGCAGCGGCTTCCAAATCCCTCAATCGTCTTCTCCGGATCCTGGTGATGCCCCAGTCGGTGCAGACAATGCCTTTGAATTCATATTTTCCGCGCAGCAGATCCTTGATCAGGTACTCGCTGTAGGAGTTTCCGACGTTCTTGCCGTTTTTCTTGTCCACGCCGTAGGATACGGTGTAGTACGGCATAACCGCGGATGCGCAGTCGGTCGGTCCGTCCAGGTGGAAGGCTGCCTCGGTAAACGGTTTTAAATGCTCCTCAAAATTTCCGGTCGGATAAACGGCAAACTGTCCGAATGCATAGTGTGCATCGCGTCCGGCCTCTCCGGTGCCGCCGCCCGGCCAGTGTTTGACCATCGTGTTGACGCTGTCTTTTCCCCAGCCGTCTGCTTCCCCTTCCGTTGTCTGCATACCGTCACAGTACGCTTTGGTAAGCTTTTTGGACATCTCCACTTCTTCGCCTAACGTATCGACAAACCGCATCCATCTCGGCTCGGTACAGAGATCAATCTGCGGTCCAAGTGCCGTTGTGATACCGAGTGCCCGATATTCGCGGGAAGCATCTTTTGCAAACTGTCCGGCTACTTCCGGATCGAAGCAGGCTGCAAAACCAACGCCCTCCGGCCATTTGCTGATCTCGCTTCCGCCGCTCTTGAACTCCGCGCCGGAATCCTTTGCTCCGTTCCGCGGATCGGAGGAGAGGTTGACCGGAATACCGTACGGCAGTGTTTCCGCTCTTTTCTGCAGCTCATTGCTCCACTTTGCGGAGATTTCCGGGCTTTCTACATTCGTCAGCAGAATATGACGGATGTGTTCGTCCTCCAGAAATTCCTTCTGCTGGTCAGAAATGGCATACGGCTCTTTGCCGGATTCGAGATACGTTTTTCCGTCAAACGTTCCCTGGAATGGTCCGCCCGGCATCGGCGGTACCGCCTGGTGCGGCGAGTACAGCATAAGCCTGCAATCTCTTCAATCGAAAGACGACCCGCAAGGTCTGCCGCTCTCTCCTCATCGGAAAGACGCCAGTCCTCGTACGGCAGCAGTTCGCCGGTTTTTGCAAGATCTTTAAAGTAATATCCATCTTTTTCCAATACCTTTACACCGGACTCCTCCGCCCAGGCAATCGTTTTTCCGCCTGCCTGTGTGATGCGGTGGATTCCGTTTTTCGTTGTTTTCTCCATAAGTTTTCTCCTTTTTCCTGCTGCATTTATTTCAGTGTAAATACCGCACTGTTTTCCGTCGTGCTGCTGTCACCGACAAATACGGTAAACGTTCCAGGCTCGCTTCCAAAAGTTCCGTCGAGACGGTAGTAGCGCAGATCTTCTTCGGTAATATAGAAGGTCACTTCCTGCTCTTTGCCCGGAGCAAGCTCTACTCTTCGGAAGCCTTTCAGCTCTCGCACCGGACGAACCACATCGGAATAATCATCACGGATGTACAGCTGTACAACATCACAGCCAGCCGTATCACCTGTATTTTTCACGGTCACATGCGCTGCAATTCTGCCGTTTTTATCCATCTCGTTCTGATCCAGTGTTACCGCGGAAATATCAAACGTGGTATAGGAAAGTCCGTAACCAAACGGATACAGCGGTGCGTTCGGAATATCGAGATATTTGGAGCGGAACCGCTCTTTCATGCCCGGCAGATTCGGTCTTCCGGTGGAATACTCGTTGTAGCTGACCGGTGCCTGGCCCACGCAGTACGGGAAGCTCATCGGCAGATGGCCGGACGGATTTTTCTTTCCGGTCAGAACATCCACAACAGCGCTTCCGCCCTCGGTTCCCGGGAACCATACCTCGAGAATGGCTTTTGCTTTAACGCTAATTTCCCGCAGATCCAGCGGGCGGCCGTTGAACAGAACGACAACCACATTCGGGTTGACGGCCAGCACTTTGTGGAACAGCTCCATCTGGATCTCTGGCACATCGATCATGCACGGCTGGTCGCCTCGCCGCTCTGCAGATAATGCTCACCCATCGGCATGACCACGAGATCGGCCTCTTTTGCTGCCTGTAGTGCGCTCTGCTCCATGGCAGCAAGCTCTTCCTCACTGTATTTTTTCGGTGTCGTCTCGGTAAATCCGATCAGCTCCACATCGTTTCCGATAACCGGGCATCCTTCTGCATACGTGGTGCGTGATGCGTCGAATACTTTCTCGGCTGCTTCCTGAATCGTCACGCAGTCCTTGCTGTCGCCGGTGAAGGACCAGCTGCTCTTGATTTCATGATTGTTGGTATACGGGCCGATAAATGCGATCTTTTTCGCAGTGTCGAGCGGCAGTACACCGTCGTTTTTCAGCAGGACGAAGGATTCCTCCGCTGCTTTTTTCGCCAGTGCACGATGCTCCGGGCAGAGGTTGTATGCTTTCTCTTTCTCGGCATCCGCATCTTTATATGGATTTTCAAACAGTCCCAGTTTGTTTTTCAGCTCCAGAATCCGCAGGCAGCACTCGTCAATCAGATGCTCGTCCACTTCACCTTCTTCTACGAGACGGCAGAGGTTTGCGGCGTAAACGGATGTCATCATATCAATATCCACGCCTGCCTCCAGCGCTTTTTTCGCTGCATCGGCGGCATCTTTCGAGCTTCTGTGGGCAACGGTTTCCAGAATGGCTGCAAAGTCAGAAATCAGCACGCCGTCAAATCCCATCTCGCCACGCAGGATATCGCGCATCAGCCATTTGTTGGTGCTCGCCGGAACGCCGTTGATCGTGTTAAATGATGTCATCACCATCGCTGCGCCCGCATCAATGCCTGCTTTGTATGCCGGAAGATAGAATTCACGGAAGGTATGCTCTGAGAGCTCTACGGTGTTGTAATCTCTTCCTGCGACTGCTCCGCCGTAGCCTGCAAAGTGTTTGATGCAGGAGGCAACTTTTCCCGGTGTTTTTAAATCATCGCCCTGGAAGCCTTTTACGATCGCCTCGGAAAAGCGGCTGTTCAGGTATGGATCTTCGCCTGTGGATTCCACGACACGGCCCCATCTTGCATCGCGCACAAGATCCACCATCGGGGAAAAGGTAACGTGAAGTCCGGCTGCGGATGCTTCTTTTGCAGCTGCGGATGCGCATTCGCCGGAGAGTTCCGGATCAAAGGTGGCCCCCTGCGCCAGCGGCGCCGGGAAAATCGTCTTCATGCCGTGAATTACATCCATCATAAACAGCATCGGGATGTGATGCGGCTGTTTTGCCATATAGTCGTCCTGCAGTTTTTTCATCGTATCGGCGCCTGCTGCTCCCAGAATGGAGCCTGCCATCTCCAGATCCTCTTTTCCGATTCCCATATCGTTTGCCGGACCGGTCAGGACGCTGTTTTCATCTCCCAGATAAAATGCTCCGCTTAACTGAAGCATCTGGTCCACTTTCTCTTTCAGCGACATATCCGCCAGCAGCTTTTCCAAATCTGTCTGTTTCATTGAAAAACCTCCTGTTTTTTATTTTCAGAATTTTTGGTTTTCTATCCCATTTGTTTCTATTTTACGGCATAACTCTGCATAAAACAATCTATTTTTTTGACTCTTTTCTCTACGATTTTAACAAAAGAAGCGCGCCTGCCATCGCTTTTTCCGTCTGGCAGACACGCTCCGTTTTTTATAATTTGATTCCTTTTAATGCCGCGGCAAATGCATTGTTTACCGGCTCTTCGGCCTCTTTTTTCTGTTTTTTCAGGTAGGCTGCCACATCCCGCTTCGTCACGCCGCCGCCCTCTTTTTTGCGGCGCTCCTGGAATTTTGTCATGCGCTCCTTGTGCCCGCAGGAGCAGACAAACGTCGCATCCTCGCCTTTTCCGATCATCTCCATGCGCTTATGACAGACCGGACATCTCGCATTCGTCGTACGGGAAACCGTTTCACGGTAGCCGCACTCTCTGTCCTGGCAAACGAGCATCTTTGCATTCTTTCCATTGACTGCCAGCAGCCGTTTTCCGCAGTTCGGGCACTTCTTGTTTGTCAGGTTATCGTGGCGGAATGTTCCCTCTTCCGTTTTGATCCCCTCAATCAGTTCCACCGTGTAGCTCCGGATCTCTTTCATAAAGGCATCGCGCCGCTTCTTTCCCTTTGCGATTTCGTTTAACTGCATCTCCCAGCTTGCCGTCAGCTCCGGCTTTTTGAGATCCGCCGGCACCAGCTTCAGAAGCTGGCGTGCTTTTGAGGTCAGATAGATCTCATTCCCCTTTTTCTCCAGCAGAAAGCTGCGGAACAGCTTCTCGATGATATCTGCGCGGGTCGCAACCGTTCCAAGGCCGCCCGCCTCGCCGATCGTTTTCACAAGACTGCTGTCGCGATTTTCCATGTAACGGACCGGATTCTCCATCGCGGAAAGCAGCGTTCCTTCCGTAAAGCGTGCCGGCGGCTTTGTCTTTCCCTCCCGGAGGCTGATCTTTGACTGGTCGAACTTCATGCCTGCCTGCAAAAGCGGCAGATTCTGCTCCCGCACCTCTTCTTTCGCCTCGTCCTCGTCGTCATAACGGTTATCCTCGTACGCCTCCTGCCAGCCTTTCTCGACCATGCGCTTTCCACGCGCCGTAAAGCATTCTTTTTCGATGGAAGCCTGGATCACAGTCTCCTCGTATACGCAGGGCGGCAGCAGCACCGCAAGAAAACGGCGCACCACGAGATCATAAATGCGGCGTTCCTCATTGGAAAGTGCAGAAAGCTGCACATACTGCTCCGTCGGGATAATGGCGTGGTGATCGGAAACCTTTGCATCATTCACAAAACCTGGCTTTTCCTTCAGCGGACGGCGCTTCGCCTGCTGTGCCAGCGTCTTGTACGGTCCGATACTCACGGCATCGAGGCGCTCTTTTAAAGTCGGTACAATATCCTTTGTCAGATACCGCGAATCCGTCCGCGGATACGTGAGGACTTTGTGCGTCTCATAGAGGCTCTGCATCAGATTCAGGGTCTGTTTTGCCGAATAACCGAACCGTGCACTGGCATCGCGCTGCAGCTCCGTCAGATCGTAGAGCAGCGGCGCCTCTTTCTGTTTTTTCTTCTTTTCTACTTTTTGCAGGATAAGCGGATACCGTTTTGCTTTTTCTGCGATCTGCTTTGCCTTTTCCGGATCAGAAATCCGTGTCCCGCCCGATTTTTCGTCCTTCCAGGTGTATACTGCGCCGCCTGCTGCTGCCATTACGGTGTAGTACGGCTTCGGGACAAATTCTCGGATTTCCTGCTCGCGCTGTGCAATCATGGCGAGCGTCGGTGTCTGCACACGGCCGCAGGAAAGCTGTGCATTGTATTTGCATGTCAGTGCCCGCGTTGCGTTAATGCCAACAAGCCAGTCCGCCTCTGCACGGGAAACAGCAGCCCGGTAGAGATTATCGTACTCTTTCGCATCTTTCAGGCTGGCAAATCCCTCACGGATTGCCTTGTCGGTAACGGACGAAATCCAGAGACGCTTGCACGGCTTCTGATTGTGCGCCTTGTCAAGAATCCACCGCGCCACCAACTCGCCTTCACGGCCGGCATCTGTCGCAATGACCACCTCACCGACATCTTTCCGCGCAAGCTGTGTCGTCACAGCGTGATACTGTTTTCCCGTCTGCGGAATGACCTTGATCTGCAGTTTCTCCGGCATCATCGGCAGAACTGCCATATTCCATTCCTTATACTTTTTATCATAGTCCTCCGGGTCTTTTAAGGTCACGAGGTGGCCGAGCGCCCAGGTCACAATATACTGGTTTCCTTCCAGTGCTCCGTTTTCTTTTTTCGCACATCCGAGCACGCGTGCAATATCGCGTGCCACAGATGGTTTTTCTGCAATTACCAGAGTTTTCATGAAATGTCTGCTCCTTTTATAGCTCTTTATACTGTTTTATAATTTCATCCCGGTCTTTTCCGAGAATAAAGTAATAATCGATCTGTCCGTCCCCGGCGGTATGAAGATACGTTCCAAACGTCCGCACATTGCACAGCAGTGCCGTTCTGGAAGCGGCGGCTGCAATACCATAGCCGCGGTTTGAGACGACAAGCGGCATCCGCGCCTGCTTTCCGCCAAACGAGACGTAGCGCGCCTTCGCGGTCAGATCCAGCCACTCTGTCGAGAGAATGCCCTTGGCTTTCAGCTTTTCGGAACCGCTCCAGTCAAAGAATGTCCATGTCATGCCGCCGTCGATCATGCGCGGCTCGTCTCGTTTCTCGGAAAGAACCAGTTTGTGATCCGGCGTAAAGAACTGCACCGCGCCGTCCTTTTTTTCCACCATGACACGCAGCTTCTCTGTCTCGACAAGAACCGCCGTCTTCGATTCCTTTGCACTCCAGGGGAACGAGGTATCCGCCTTTGGCTTCCAGTACGTGTCCTGGACTTTTGTCGTCACACCTTTTACGAAGCTGATGCGGATGACCTCCGGCGTAATCGGCGTGATGCGCAGAATGCGTACATGCTCGCCATCTCAACCGCTGCTTTTCCTTTCTTTGCCCATTTCACCGCGCACTTGATCCTCGAATGCCCCTTCATGCGCAGCAGTTCATTTTCCGGAATTGCCCCAAAAGCGTAGGGCGATGTATTCATGTGCTCTGGCTGTTCAGCTTTTTCTGACTGTATTCCTGCAGTCGCCGGTCTGCTGCCCGGTGCTTTGCCGCCTGTCTTTCCACGGTAGGCGGCACCGGCAAAGACAGCAGAAACTCCTTCCGGCGCACGCTGCTGCATCGTCTTTGCGGCAATTTCTTTTCCTGTTTCTGCCGCTGCTTTCCGCATGCCCGTACTGCTTTTTGGCATCACCGCTGTTCCCGTCGTGCTTGTATTTCCAGGCGCCCTTCCCGGTATCTGCTCCGGCTTAATTACAATCCTTTTTGGTCCGTGGCTGTTCCGCTCGTCCATCTCCTGGATGCCGATCGCGCGGTTCTCCTCACGCGTCTCTTTTTGCGTCAGCGAAACCTTCTCATACTCCTTCGCCTTCGTCAGCGTCTCCATGGCAAATTCCTGGTTGTGACGGCCCTTTGGCGCTTTCTTTGCAAGGATTCCTGTGAGTTTTCCCGTATACAGCACTGCCAGCTCATGCAGCGCACGCGTTGCCGCTACATAAAGCAGCTTTACCTGTCCGTCATTCTCCGGATATTTTTCTTCTGTCGGATCAAGAAGCAGCACCGCGTCAAACTCGAGTCCCTTCGTATACGCAACCGGAAGCACCATCACGCCCTCGCCAAATTCTGCCGTCTCGAGATCCTCCTCCACAACCGGCACATATTTTTTCAGCTTCCGCGCCGTCGCAGCCGCTTCTGTCTCATCCCGGCATACAACGGCAATTGTCTCATATCCCTGCTCCTGCCACGCTTTGATCTTCTGCACTCCAGCTGCCAGAAGCGCAGCCTCATCCGCAAACGCTTCCTTTTGCACCGCCGTTCCATGCCGCAGCACCGGCTCCACCGGATAAATTGCAAAATCCCCGTGCCGCAGGATTTCATTTGCAAAATCGGAGATCTCCACCGTATTCCGGTAACTCTTCCGCAGAACGCCGAACGCATCGTACGTGCCGGTCAGAATCAGCTTTTTCAGCTCCTCCCAGTCGTTCAGGCCGTAGGAAAAATGGATATTCTGCGACGTATCTCCCATAATGGTATACGTACAGTCACGCAGACAGTAATGAAGCACCTGGTACGCCATCATCCGAAATCCTGCGCCTCGTCGATGACCACATGGCTCGCCTCGCGCACGGGATCGTTTTCCTTGATCCGCTTATAGAGGTATGCCAGCGCCGCCAGATCATAGACATCAAAGGAGTTTTCCGGCACTTCCACCGCTTTTCCTTTCTCCTCCTGCTGCTCCAGAAACTGTAAATAGAGATCAAAAATGGATCCCCGCCATTTTCCATCTCCAAAATATTTCTCGTATTTCCGCTTCAGCGCCTTTTTTTCGCGCGCCGGAAACGTCACTTCTTTTCCCGAAACCTCGTTCTCAAATTTTGCCAGCAGGATCTCGTTCAGCATGCACATCTTTCCTTCCATGGAAAGTGTGGACTGCTCCCTGCAATAGTTATCAATATACTCGGCGTCCAGAAGCAATGTTCCCGTTTTTTCCAGCCGCACCGGCTCCCGCGGAATCTGCTCTGCCTCGTACGTACGGCAGAAATTTTCCAGATCGAAAAACCAGCCGCTTCCGCCCTTTATGCTGTTTTTCTCATCCGCGCGTCGATGGTGTGTACCGTGTACTTTTCTTCGTCCCAGTCCTCGTACAGAAGCCGGATAAAAAGCTGCTCCATCGTCATCTGACGGATGCCGTACACATCGAGTTCCGGCAGAACGCTGGTAATGTAGTTCAGCAGAATGCGGTTGCTTCCAATGATATAGAAATCCTCCGGCCGGAAGTCCTCCTCGTAATTATAGAGGATGTACGAAATCCGGTGCATCGCCACCGTCGTCTTTCCGGAACCAGCCACGCCCTGTACGATCAGATTCGTCTTCGGGGATCTGCGGATAATGAGGTTCTGCTCCTGCTGGATCGTCGCAATGATCTCACCGAGCACCGCTTTTTTGTTCTTCGCCAGATACTTTGTCAGCAGCTCATCGTTCGCTACCACATCGGAATCAAAAAAGTCTTTCAGATGGTCATTTTCAATCTCATACGTCCGCTTTCTTTTCAGATCAATCGAAAAAGTACCCTCTGAACTCACCGTATAGCTGCACGGCCCGGTGCTGTTCTCATAATAGACGGAGGAAATCGGCGCCCGCCAGTCCAGCACAACCGGTTCCGCCTTCTCATCGGAAATGCCGACGCGCCCGATGTAATAGGACTCTAAAAACGAAAGCCGCGGATCCTGAAAATCAATCCGCCCGAAATACGGCTTCTTTCTCGCTTTTTCCAGCCGCGCCATGCCGTGCTGGTACGCATTCAGCTTCGCCGTCGCGTTGTTCCAGAGCGCCAGGCCTTCCGCCTCTTTTGCGTCATACGTCTCCATCAGATCCGCCAGATCCTCATTCGCCGACCGGATATCCGCCTTCGCCTGTTCCAGATTCTGCTCGGCAATCCCGATCACCTTCGCAAGCTGTGCTTCCTCCTCTTCCCTCGTAAGTCCGGGAATCTCTGATTTTCTGATGCTTCTTTCCAGTTTCTCTTCTTCCACTTTGTGCCTCCTTTTTTACGAAAAACTTCTTCTACATCAGCCCGTTCTTTTGATTCTCTTATTTCCATCCCAATAGACTTTATTTTACCATGCACACGTCTCCCCGGCAAGATACTTCACCCGCTTTTTCGTGCATCAAAAAAGACACCATGCATCTTACACACAGTGCCTTTCCGACTTTTTTTTCTTACTGAAGGTAATCCTTAAATTTCTTTTTAAATGCTTCGATATCGTTCGTATGGGCTTCTACAACCGCATCCGGATTTCCGGCGATCATCAGGACACTCATCAGGGATTTCGCATCAAAGACGCATCGTCCTATTTTTACGTCAACGTCGTAATCCAGGCGTTTCACCATATTTACAAATTCTTCTACACTCTCTACTTCATCAAACTTTAACGGTAACGAAATCATATTTTCTGCATCCTCTCTGCTTTTTGGTCTTCTTTTCATAATTTTGAATTTTTTCTTTTATTTCCTTCAAAATTGATCAAAAACTTACACGATATCCCTTTTTTGCTGTTTTTTCTGAAAGTAGTAATGAAATCGCCTTCATTTTCGACTGACACTAAAATAGCATACATCTGTCTCACTGCAAATATCCGTTTTAGACAAAATTCGACGTAGTTTTACAGCAATTTGCTCATATGTTCCGTCTGATTCGTTAAGTTGTTTCTTTTCCGGCACTTTTTTCGTCTGATCTGACGGGCCGGAAGGCCTTACTTGAGAATCACTCTCATGAAAAGCTATTCGCTGAAAATAATATTTCGGATCTTCCGGGACAGGGTGTACGTTCCGGCATCTTTTTTCTGGGTCATCATCAGAAATGTCATATTCTGCTCCGGCACGACTTCCATGTAGCATCCAAGCCAGCCGTCCCAGCCGAACTCACCCTTGCTTCCCAGCGTTACCGCACGCGTCGGATCTACCAGAACACGCATCAGATTTCCGTAGGAAAATCCTTCCAGACCGATCCAGTTATCAAAGCCTGCCTGCTGTGCCGCGCTTAATGTGTGGCTCCCAGAAATTTTACCGTCGTCGGACGGAGAATCTGTACACCGTTGTAGGTGCCGCCGTTCAGCAGCATCTGCGTAAATTTCGCATAATCGTCGATGGTAGATGCAAGGCCTGCTCCGCCTGCCTCATATGCCGGGCGGTACGCCATATCGTTCTGAATGCCAAGGTTATTGTCCAGATAACGGACGGACGGCTGTCCCTCCCTGCAGTCATACACCTTCGCCAGACGATCCTGCTTTTCTGCCGGAACCCAGAAATCGGTATCGTTCATGCCGAGCGGCTCGAAAATTTCTTTTTTCAGAAAATCCCCAAAGCGCATGCCGCTTGCCACCTCAATCACCGCACCTACGACATCCGCCGACGTTCCATAACTCCAGGACTGGCCCGGCTGATACAGAAGCGGGACTTTTCCAAGACGGTTTGCAAATTCTACTGTACTGATCGTTCCGCCGTTTTCTTCCTTAAGTCCGTGGATCACCTCCTGAAAAAGTGCATCGGTCTGCCGTCCCGTCTCATCCGTTCCGCCGTACGTCAGCCCGGATGTCATATTCATAATATCCTCCAGAAGGATCTCCCGCTCCGCTTTTTCTATCTTCCCATCCGCTGTACATACAACCGGGTTCCGGAAGCCCGGCAGATACTTGCTGACCGGATCCGCCAGATCGACGATTCCGCGCTCTACCAGAATCATCATGGCCGTCGCGGTAATCGGCTTGCTCATGGAGTAGAGACGGAAAATATTATCGCGGGAAACCGGCTTTTTCGCTTCGATATCCGCATATCCGCTCTCCAGATAAACCTGCTCCTCTCCGTCTTTGATCACCATCAGAAGACAGCCCGGTGTCTCTCCTTTTGCAACAGACGCATCCATCACCTGCTGCAGTCTTTTCTTTATCACCTGTTCCATGGTATGTTCTAACCTCCATCTAAATTTCATTGTTTTTTCCTATTTTACCTCTCTTTTTGCCCCCTGTCATCTTTTATCTTGCTTTTCTTCTTCTATCCTCATTGTCTTTTTTTTTCTGAAATCTTACAACTTTTCTGAAATTAAGAAAAACCATCAAAAACCATCATTGCCCTATTCCGAAAAATATGCTATTCTATATGTA
>ENA-OQCX01000080-OQCX01000080.1-human-gut-metagenome-genome-assembly--contig:-NODE-80-length-47139-cov-7.095763_pt1 | contig 47139 bp, 58 predicted proteins | sample MGYA00242762_ERZ504587 | MGnify/ENA primary metagenome ERZ504587 (study PRJEB26092, sample SAMD00036337) | human gut metagenome | host: Homo sapiens | study: EMG produced TPA metagenomics assembly of...
ATGATTGGATGAAGTTTAGATTCAGTTCACGTAAGTATAAATCTTCCCGTTTGTACTTCTGATGAACAAATTCCCTTAATAATCTGATGGTATAGACAGACACCCAATGAGTAGCTTTAGAAACTCCATTGTCTATCAACTTCTCTTGCTCTTGATTATGTTCTTCAAAGACTTCAAACAGACTTCTCTCTTTAATGGATTCTATTTTATCAAAGTAGGCATCACGCAATAGGTCTGCTGTGATTATAAAACCTCTGTCTAACAGTTCAGCTTCTTTCTGATATAGTTTAGCTTTAATAGCTTTTAAGTAGTTGTTTAGACTTTGGGCTTCTTCATCCTTACCCTTTACTTGTTGCTTGTTCTTGTCCCAATTACAAGATTTAACTTTCTTGCCTGTGGAGAATGCACATCGTTCTCCATTCACTGTGAGTACAACCTCTATTGAAGTTGTACCATCTTTCCTAACTCTGCTATCTCTTATGAAGAATAGTATAGCAAATGAACTTCTTACCATTGTTTAATCATTTAAAATTAGACATTTGGAAGTCCTTTAATATGATATATCTACCTGTTAGTTAGGTGGATAAGTGAAATCTTGTGTGCAGTTTGATAAAAACATGAAATTGCACACAAATTGCACACAGAATAGCTTCAATTTAGCCTACTTTTAAAGATAATCAGCCACGTTTACCCTTAGAGATTCAAGCTCCATTTAAGCTATAATTTGCTTCAATTCCATTATCCAATCACAGCTAATTATAAGAAGAATAACAAAAGGAAATGAGTATTAGATAGGGGATAAGCATTGCAGTATAACTAAAATAAAAATCCCCATAACCATTACAGTTACAGGGATTTATATATTAGTAATGTATTATATTACTTAGCCAAAGCCTGAGCTACGTCTACCGCACAAGCCACTGTACATCCTACCATCGGGTTGTTACCGATGCCGAGGAATCCCATCATTTCTACGTGAGCAGGAACTGATGAAGAACCAGCGAACTGAGCATCTGAGTGCATACGACCCATTGTGTCGGTCATACCGTAAGAAGCCGGTCCGGCAGCCATGTTGTCCGGGTGCAGAGTACGACCAGTACCACCACCGGATGCCACTGAGAAGTACGGCTTGCCAGCCAATACGCGTTCTTTCTTATAAGTACCTGCAACCGGGTGTTGAAAGCGGGTCGGATTCGTAGAGTTACCAGTGATGGATACATCCACGCCTTCTTTCCACATGATAGCCACACCTTCGCGAACATCGTCTGCACCGTAGCATTTTACTTTGGCACGGGGACCGTCGCTGTATGCGATTTCACGAACTACTTTCAGTTCACCTGTATAGTAATCGAATTGAGTCTGAACGTATGTAAAGCCGTTGATACGAGAGATAATCTGTGCAGCGTCCTTGCCGAGACCGTTCAGGATGCAACGCAGAGGTTCTTTACGTACTTGTCAGCTTTAGCGGCAATCTTGATAGCACCTTCGGCAGCAGCGAATGACTCGTGACCTGCCAAGAAAGCGAAACATTTGGTTTCTTCACGCAGCAACATGGCTGCCAAGTTACCATGACCGATACCAACCTTGCGGTCGTCAGCTACAGAACCCGGAATACAAAATGCCTGCAGACCGATACCGATAGCTTCAGCAGCTTCAGCAGCGTTCTTGCAGCCCTTCTTAATGGCGATGGCGCAACCTACAACGTATGCCCATTTTGCATTTTCGAAACAGATGGGCTGAGTTTCTTCACAAGTCTTATAAGGATCGAGACCATGAGCTTCGCAGATAGCATTGGCTTCTTCGATGTCTTTGATACCGTTTGCGTTCAATGCAGCAAGAATCTGCTTGATACGACGGTCTTGGCTTTCAAATTTTACTTCTCTAATCATATGTCTTTCCTCCTTATATTATTCGTGACGTGGGTCAATGTGTTTAACTGCACCTTGCTCTTCAGTGAAGCGGCCGTATGTACCGGTAACTTTCTTCAATGCTTCATTGGCGTCTGTACCTTTCTTGATTTCATCCATAAACTTGCCCAGATGAACAAATTCGTAACCGCAGATTTCGTCGTTCTTGTCCAAAGCGATAGTCTTGATGTAACCTTCTGCCATTTCCAAGTAACGAGAACCCTTAGCCAACGTTCCGTATAATGTGCCTACCTGGCTGCGCAGACCTTTGCCCAAGTCTTCCAAGCCAGCTCCAATCATCAAACCGCCTTCAGAGAAAGCAGACTGAGTACGACCGTAAACAATTTGCAGGAAGAGTTCGCGCATAGCTGTGTTGATAGCATCGCAAACGAGGTCAGTATTCAATGCTTCGAGGATAGTCTTTCCCGGGAGGATTTCTGATGCCATAGCAGCAGAATGAGTCATACCGGAGCAACCGATAGTCTCAACCAAAGCTTCCTGGATAACGCCTTCCTTTACATTGAGGGTTAATTTACATGCACCTTGCTGAGGAGCACACCAGCCAATACCGTGTGTCAGACCAGAGATGTCAACAATTTCTTTAGCTTTTACCCATTTACCTTCTTCGGGAATAGGAGCCGGTCCGTGATTAGGACCTTTCTTCACAACACACATGTGTTCCACTTCGTGTGAATAAGTCATAATTAGCTCTTTTTTTAAGTGATATAATTAAAAAAACGTAGTCCACTTTTATTAGTCGGGTGCAAAGTTAGTTGTTTTCCCCGTTTCTGCCAACTGTTCAATTTGACTTTAAAAAAAGAAGTAATAAGAAGCTGAATTTCTGCGGAATGTAAAGTGGAGTTTGCAGTTGACTGTTTTTTCTCGTCTCTGATAGGGTTTGTGAATCAATAAGGTATGTGCTTGTTAATCAGGAAGTAATTTTGCCAACCCCTTGCTTGCGTCTTGGCAAACTTTTGCCATGCCTATGGCAAAGTTTTGCCAACGCGGTGGCAAAGTCTTGCCAATGGTAAGGCAAAATCCTGCCAACTGGTTGGCAAGGCGAAGAAAATAAAGGGGAGTCCGTGTTTGACTATGGCTGCAAAGTCTTACCTTTGTGGCACATTAAATAAAATACAAACTATGATAGAAGTTACAGATGTGGCATTGCGCCAGGCTGCCGGTGAAGGGATGGATGCATTCATCGGCGTATTCACCGGTGCTTATAAGAAAGAAATAGGCGGAGAAATGACTGCCGGGACGATGTCTTTGCTTACCGGTGAACAGCATTCATTGTTGGCCTATCAGATATTCCGTGATGAAGTGATGGAAGGGGCTTCTGCCAACTGATTCAAAATGGTTATGGCGGTTATATTTTCGACAATCCGTTTGCCAAAGTGATGCGTTTGTGGGGAGTGGGCGATTTGAGTAAGTTGGTTTATGCTGCCAAGAAAATATACGATAGCCATCGTGGCGACTTGGAACGTGAACGCACAGACGAGGAGTTTATGGCAATGTACGAGCAATATGAGGCTTTCGATGAACTGGAAGATGAATTTTTGGAAAAGGAGGAGGAATATACAGCTTTGGTTGCCGGCTATGTGGATGAGCATTTGGAGCTGTTTGCCAAGATTGTGTAGTGTGGATTAACTGATATAAATGTTAAATATCACTGTGACATGCAGTATTTAGATTAATCTTTCATTTAATCTTAAAAACAATGAAAAAACGAGGAGAGTACTATATTACTCAATTCTTTTATCTAAATTTGCAAACTCTAATATTTATAGGAAAGATGAAACAATTAAAATTCTTGATGGTTGCCTTGACATTGTTGATGGGCATTTCGTTTACTTCGTGTCTGAATTCAGATGACGGAGAGTATGATGACATTTATGGCATGGTTTTAGTGAATAACTATATGGGATTACTCTCTTTTGAAGATGCTGCGGGTAACACTTATCAACCTACACCGGCTTCTGTTACTCAATTTGAGGCAAATTCAAGTTTGAAGATTTCAGATTCTCGAATGGGAATCATCTTAGGAAAGAGCATAGAACCTGAGACGAATGAAAAATCTAAAACTACCAACTTCACTTTGAAGAATTTTCAGCCTATTTCTTTTGCAAACGCTGTCGTATCAATGACAGCAGAAAGCTTGGTTGTTGATGCGCCGGAAACAGCACCGGTGATAACTTTGAAATTGGAAAATGGGTCAGTTCAGCCATTTTTGTATAACAAGGATATACTTGTAACTCCTATCGCTTGGAGACTGCAAAATGACAACGATAAGTTTAAGATGCATAAATTTGCTTTAGCTTGTGTACTGGATGAAATTGAAGTAGGGGCCACAGACCTTGTTTTCTATCTGCGTCATGATAAGGGTGCTGATGATAAGACAGATGTTTATTATTCTAATTGGTATGGGTATGATATAAAAAATGCTTTAGAAAGGTTTAAAGAAAAAGCAGGAAATCTTCCTACTAAATTAGTTATTAAGTCGCATGAAAGTGGAAATAATAGCAATACAGAAATACCGGAAAACTATACGGAATATACTGTAGAATACAAAATTGCGTCTACTAATCAATAAATTGATATTGAATTACAAAGATTTATTTCATATAGCAATACTACTGATTTCCTCTCCGGCTCGTGCCTGGGAGGAAATTAGTTTAGAGGATAGACGAAAAGTATTTACTGCTTTTGTCTATCCTATGATTGGTTTATGCGGGTTGTCCGTTTTCATCGGCTCTTTGATGAAGATGGGATGGGACGGGCCGCAAAGCTTTCAATATGCCATGACACAATGCTGTGCGGTGGCTGTATCCTTGTTTGGAGGATACTTTTTGGCAGCCTATCTCATCAATGGGTTGCGTGTCCGCATGTTTATGCAGGACAGTGATATTCCTTTGGCGCAACAGTTTGCAGGTTATGCACTGGTAGTGGTGTTCATGCTGAGGATTGTTATCGGCATATTGCCTGATTTTGGCATTATGGCTCTGTTGCTCCAATTCTATATCGTGTATGTTGTGTGGGAAGGAAGCAAAAAGGTGATGCAGATAGCGGAAAAAGACCGTTTGCGTTTCACCATTCTTTCTTCTATTTTGTTAATAGCTTGTCCGGTGGCCATTGAATGGATATTCAATAAGCTGACGGTAGTGCTAAACTGATAAATGTTATGAAACAAGCTCCTGTAAATATAAAGAATAAGCGTGCTACGTTCGATTACGAACTGACGGACACCTATACGGCTGGCATTGTGCTTACGGGCACAGAAATCAAGTCCATCCGGTTGGGGAAAGCAAGCTTAGTCGATACGTTCTGTTACTTTGCCAACGGCGAATTGTGGGTGAAGAACATGCATGTGGCCGAATACTTCTATGGTTCGTACAACAATCACAATGCACGCAGGGAGCGCAAGCTTTTGTTGAATAAGAAGGAACTTGAAAAACTGATGCGCGGCACGAAAGATCCGGGTTTCACCATTGTTCCCGTGCGCTTGTTTATCAATGAAAAAGGGCTGGCCAAACTTGTGGTGGCACTTGCCAAAGGTAAGAAGCAATATGATAAGCGCGAATCACTGAAGGAAAAAGATGACAAACGCGATATGGCGCGTATGTTTAAAAGATAATATGAGTAAACTTGGTAGTTTGGTGCGTGAGCGCATCCTTATTCTGGATGGTGCAATGGGCACCATGATACAGCAATACAACTTGACAGAGGAAGATTTTCGGGGTGAACGCTTCTCGCAGATTCCCGGACAGATGAAAGGTAACAATGACCTGCTTTGTCTGACACGCCCCGATGTGATACAAGACATTCACCGCAAGTATCTGGCGGCAGGTGCGGATATTATCGAAACAAATACATTCAGTTCCACCCGCGTCAGTATGGCCGATTATCATGTGCAGGACTATGTGCGCGAGATGAATCTTGCCGCAGTGCGCCTGGCACGCAAAGTGGCAGATGAGTTTACTTCTCTTACTCCCGACAAACCCCGTTTTGTGGCAGGCTCCGTAGGACCGACGAACAAGACCTGCTCTATGAGTCCCGATGTGAACAATCCGGCTTTTCGTGCCTTGAGCTACGATGAACTGGCCGATGCCTACCGTGAGCAGATGGAAGCATTGCTCGAAGGTGGTGTGGATGCTTTGCTGATAGAAACCATTTTTGATACGCTGAATGCCAAGGCTGCTATTTTTGCCGCCGGGCAGGCGATGGAAACTGTAGGAGTTCATGTACCCTTGATGCTCTCTGTGACTGTTTCTGATATTGGAGGGCGTACTCTGTCGGGACAAACTTTGGATGCTTTTCTCGCCTCCGTGCAACATGCCGATATTTTTTCAGTTGGGTTGAACTGCTCCTTTGGCGCCCGCCAGCTGAAACCTTTCCTGGAGCAGCTTGCTGCCCGTGCACCTTATTATATCAGTGCTTATCCCAACGCCGGACTGCCCAACAGTTTGGGCACATACGACCAGACTCCTGCCGATATGGCACATGAAGTAAAAGAGTATATCCATGAGGGATTGGTGAATATTATCGGTGGTTGTTGCGGAACGACAGATGCCTACATTGCCGAGTACTCCTCGCTGATTGCCGGTGCAACGCCCCATCAGCCGGTTCCCAGACCGGAAAATCTTTGGCTCTCCGGGCTTGAACTTCTGGAAGTGAAGCCGGAAAATAACTTCGTGAATGTGGGTGAACGCTGTAATGTTGCGGGTTCGCGCAAATTCTTGCGTCTGATTAATGAAAAGAAATATGACGAGGCGCTCAGCATTGCCCGCCAGCAGGTGGAAGACGGTGCGCAGGTCATCGATATAAATATGGACGACGGACTGCTGGATGCTCAAGTGGAGATGACGACTTTCCTCCATCTGATAGCTTCGGAACCGGAGATTGCCCGCGTCCCCGTCATGATAGACTCCTCTAAGTGGGAAGTGATTGTGGCCGGATTGAAATGCTTGCAAGGCAAGTCCATCGTCAACTCCATCTCCTTGAAGGAGGGGGAAGATAAATTCCTGGAGCATGCGCGTACCATCAAGCAATATGGTGCGGCAGCCGTGGTGATGGCTTTTGATGAAAAAGGGCAGGCAGACACGTACGAACGTAAGATTGAGGTCTGCGAACGGGCATACCGTCTTTTGGTGGACAAGATAGGTTTCAATCCCCATGATATAATTTTCGACCCGAATGTACTTGCCGTGGCAACCGGTATGGACGAGCACAACAATTATGCTGTAGACTTTATCCGTGCCACCGGATGGATACGCAAGAATCTGCCCGGTGCGCATGTCAGTGGAGGAGTGAGTAACCTTTCCTTCTCTTTCCGCGGCAATAATTACATTCGCGAGGCGATGCATGCCGTATTCCTTTACTATGCCATCCGCGAGGGCATGGATATGGGTATCGTCAATCCGGCTGCTCCGTTCTTTACACCGATATTCCCGCTGATATATTGGAGCGCATAGAGGATGTGGTCTTGAACCGTCGTCCCGATGCTGCCGAGCGCCTGATAGAAACTGCCGAACGCTTGAAAGCGGAAGCAGAGGCGGCAAAAACTTCTGGAGGAGAGCGGCAGGCTGCCGCCCATTCCCAACTTGCCTGGAGAGAGGGGACTCCTGTGGAAGAGCGGTTGAAGTACGCCTTGACAAAGGGTATCGGCGATTATCTGGAAGAAGACCTTGCCGAAGCGCTGAAGCTGTATCCCAAGGCTGTTTCCATCATTGAAGGTCCGTTGATGGCAGGCATGAATCATGTCGGCGACTTGTTTGGGGCAGGCAAGATGTTCCTGCCGCAAGTAGTGAAGACGGCGCGCACCATGAAGAGGGCGGTTGCCATCCTCCAGCCGTAATCGAGTCGGAGAAAGAAGAAGGTGCGACTGCTGCCGGGAAGGTGCTGCTGGCTACGGTGAAAGGTGATGTGCACGACATTGGCAAAAATATAGTCTCGGTAGTAATGGCCTGCAACGGCTACGAAATAATAGACCTTGGCGTCATGGTGCCTGCCGAAACCATTGTACAGCATGCCATAGAGGAAAAGGTAGACATGATAGGATTGAGTGGCTTGATAACCCCTTCGCTGGATGAAATGGTGCATGTAGCCATTGAGCTGGAAAAGGCAGGTCTGGACGTTCCTCTGCTGATAGGTGGTGCCACGACTTCACCGCTTCACACAGCTCTGAAAATTGCTCCGGTCTATCATGCTCCCGTAATCCATCTGAAGGACGCTTCACAGAATGCTACAGTAGCAGCCAAGCTGATGAATCCTAAGACAAAGGAGGAGCTGGAAGAAGAACTGCATGAGAAGTATCGGCAGTTGTGCGAAAAGAACCGGGAGAAACAAGTGACAACCGTTTCCCTGGAAGAAGCGAGAAAGAACAAACTGAATCTGTTTTAAATAGGAAGGAAAATAAGGATTAGGGATTAATCCTTAATCCCTATTTTTTTATCTTCTTCTTGTATTGCTCGAAGCGTGACGTAATATCCCTTACGAAGTTATAAGTTTCAATGCCACGGAAATAGCCGTTTTTGCAGACGGGGTCGGTGAAGTATTCCTCATTGCTTTTTAGCAGAATGAAGTTTTCTACATTATCACGCCAGACATATTTGTTTTTGCCGTATTTTTCGGCCAGTGCCATGGCATCCAGCACATGGCCGATACCGGAATTATAAGATGCCAGCACAAAGTTGATGCGTTCTTCCTGGGGTATCTTGGAAAAACTTTTGGCTGTGGCGCCTATGTATTTCACGGCAGCCTTTATACTCTCTTCAGGGTTCTGTTCCTTTCCTTCGGGTAGCCCCATAGCCCTGGCTGTGGCAGGCATCAGTTGCATCAGCCCCTGGCACCGGCCCAGGATACGGCGGTGGAGTCGAAGTTGGACTCAGTATATGCCAGAGACGCCAGCAGGCGCCAGTCCCAGTCTATCTTGGGAGCATATTTCTTGAACAAATCATCGTAATGGGAAATTTTTCCTTCGCGCAGGGAGAGGATAGGAGAGTGGGGAATGGCCTTGCCGATTTCAAAATATCGTTTCATACTTGCCGTATAGGCAGGTGAAGTCATATTCTCCTCGTGCCATTTGTTGGCGGCGGCTGCCAGTTGCGGACAGTCTTTCCGGACTGCCCACGATGCACGCTGGTCAAAGCTGATGGAGAGTCCGATATTCAGGTTGGGGTAATAGGTCGTATTAAGCTGTGCCACGTCATTGTCTGCTACGGTATAGGGGATTTTCCCTTGTGCCACCTGGGTGATGAGTCTTCTGCACTGATACTGTCGTTGGTCACTTTATGGATGTGGATACCTCCTCCGAGCTCTTCGTCCAGATTGACCAGCCGTTCATAATATTTTCCGGGCTTCACATATACATCTTTCCCGATGAGTTCCGTTACGTCTTTCAGTGGTTTGGTGCGTCCGCCGTTACGTTGCACGATGACTTGGTGCGTGATGACCTCTTCGCCGCAATAAAGCAGGCTGTCTTTCCATTCCTTGGTGATGGGAAGGTTGTAGGCAATGAGGTCTCCCTTGCCTGCCTGCAACTTCTCTATGAGTTCGTGCACATTCCGGGCTACCTCTATTCTCAGCTTCACTCCCAGGCTCTTGGCAAACTGTTCGCTCAGCTCATACTGGAATCCCATGTCCTGGCCACGGTAGATGAAGTAGGAAGTGGAGCTGTACAGTGTCAATACGACCAGTTCTCCGCTGTCCTTTATCTGTTGCAGGTCATCCGCTTCTTCTTTTTCGGCAGGATGTCCTCCACGGCATCCTGCGATGCAGCACAACAACAACAGCAAGATAATTGGGACGGGAGAATTGATAATGGATGATTTATGTCTGGCGAAAGAAAACAGGCTGTTCATATCTCATAGGGTTTAGTGCGTTCTTAATCCTCCATTATCAATTCTCCATTACAAATTAACTCCCAAGTGCTTCTTGATGTACATGGTCAATATATCAATGGCCACCTGGTTGTTTCCGCCTTCCGGCACAATGAGGTCGGCGTATCGTTTGCAGGGCTCTATGAATTGCTGGTGCATGGGTTTCAGTATACGTGTATAGCGTTCCATGACGCTTCGGCCGTGCGTCCGCGTTCCACTACATCGCGCTGGATTACACGAATCAGGCGTTCGTCGGGGTCGGCGTCTACAAATATCTTCAGGTCCATCATGCTTCGCAGCTTCTTGTCGCACAAGGCAAGGATGCCTTCAATGATGATGACTTCCCGGGGCTCGATATGGATGGTTTCGGGCTGCCGGGTACACGTCAGGTATGAGTAGGTGGGCTGTTCTATGCTTCTTCCTTCGCGCAGCATGGCGACATGCCTGGAAAGAAGGCTCCACTCGAAAGCGTCGGGGTGGTCGAAGTTGATGTTCTGCCGTTCTTCCACGGGCACATGGCTGCTGTCCTTGTAGTAAGAGTCTTGTGGCAACAATACCACTTCACCAGCCGGTAGGCTTTCGATAATTTTACGTACGACGGTGGTCTTTCCCGAGCCGGTTCCGCCTGCAATTCCTATTATTAACATCCGTTTAAGTGTATATTTGAAACAAAACCAGTATTTTTGCAGTTGTTAAAACAGCCGCTTAGGCTGACAAATATAGTGATAAATCATTTAAATGGCAAAGTTATGGTAAAGCACATTGTATTATTTAAGTTAAAAGATGAGCACCGGCTGACGAAAAGTTGGCTGCGATGAACAGTTTCAAGGCAGCTATCGAAGCGCTTCCGGCTAAAATATCCGTTATCCGCAAGATTGAAGTCGGATTGAACATCAATCCTGCCGAGGCTTGGAGCATCGCTCTTTACAGTGAGTTCGATACGTTGGATGACGTGAAATACTATGCTACCCATCCCGACCATGTAGCTGCCGGCAAGCTTATCGCAGCTGTGAAAGAGAGCCGTGCCTGCGTGGACTACGAGATAATTGAAAATTAAAATTAAATCAGAGAACATGAAGAAATTACTGTTCCCTTTCGTTCTGTTGCTCTTCGCTGTGGCGGTGCAGGCACAGATACAAGACCCCGTCAAGTTCAATTCCGAACTGAAGATTTTGGCTGCCGATGAAGCGGAGGTCGTTTTTACGGCTGCTATTGACAAGGCTGGCATGTCTATTCCACCGACTTGGGCGATGGAGGGCCTATCTCGGCGACTTTCAATGTGGAGAAAATATTCGGAGCGGAAGTGGTTGGCAAACTGAAGCCGTAGGCAAGGAAATCTCTACTTTCGATAAGTTGTTCGAAATGAAGGTGCGCTATTTTGAGAATACGGCGCAATTTGTGCAGAAGCTGAAGTTGACGGGTGGCGCTTATCAGATAGAAGGCTATCTGGAATATGGCGCTTGCAACGATGAAAACTGCCTGCCGCCCACACAAGTTCCTTTCAAGTTCTCCGGCAAGGCAGAAGGGGCTGCCAAAGAAGCTGCCGCCGCTGCCGCTGAAACGAAAGCCGAAGAACAGCCCGCAAAGCAGGAGACTGTCTCCGGCACGGCTCCCGTGGCTGCCATCGGCGGTGCGGACGGGCCGACGGAAATCAAGGTGGCGGACAAGGTGGACCTATGGAAGCCGGTCATCAGTGAACTGAATTCTTTGGGCGAAACCACTTCGCAGGAAGACATGTCCTGGATTTATATTTTCATTACGGGATTTGCCGGTGGACTGCTGGCGCTCTTCACCCCCTGTGTATGGCCCATCATCCCGATGACGGTCAGCTTCTTCCTGAAACGCAGCAAGGACAAGAAGAAGGGCATCCGCGATGCGTGGACGTATGGCGCTTCCATCGTGGTGATTTATGTGACGCTCGGACTGGCAATCACGCTTGTTTTCGGAGCCAGCGCACTGAACGCACTCTCTACGAATGCAGTATTCAATATCCTTTTCTGCCTGATGCTGGTGGTGTTTGCGGCTTCCTTCTTCGGAGCGTTCGAGATAACGTTGCCCTCCAAGTGGAGTACGGCTGTAGACAGCAAGGCCGAGGCGACAAGCGGTTTGCTCAGCATCTTCCTGATGGCATTTACCTTGTCGCTGGTATCTTTCTCCTGCACGGGACCCATTATCGGATTCCTGCTGGTGCAGGTTTCCACGACGGGCAGCGTGGTGGCTCCCGCCATCGGCATGCTGGGCTTTGCCATAGCTTTGGCATTGCCTTTCACGCTGTTTGCCCTGTTCCCGTCCTGGTTGAAGTCCATGCCCAAATCCGGCGGATGGATGAATATCATCAAGGTGACGCTTGGCTTCCTGGAGCTGGCTTTTGCCCTGAAGTTCCTTTCGGTAGCCGATTTAGCTTACGGTTGGCGCATCCTCGACCGTGAAACGTTCCTTGCTTTGTGGATTGTACTTTTTGCACTGCTTGGTTTCTACTTGTTGGGCAAAATCAAGTTCCCGCACGATGATGACGATTCAAAGGTTAGTGTACCCCGTTTCTTTATGGCGTTGGCCTCACTGGCATTTGCGGTGTATATGGTTCCCGGTTTGTGGGGAGCGCCGTTGAAGGCGGTCAGTGCCTTTGCGCCGCCCATGCAGACGCAGGATTTCAACCTTTACAATAATGAGGTGCATGCCAGGTTCGACGATTACGACCTCGGTATGGAGTATGCCCGCCAGCATGGCAAGCCCGTGATGCTCGACTTCACCGGCTACGGCTGCGTGAACTGCCGTAAGATGGAGCTTGCCGTATGGACCAACCCGAAGGTGAGCGACATCATCAACAACGACTATGTGCTTATCACGCTTTACGTCGACAACAAGACACCGCTTCCTTCTCCCGTGAAGATTGTGGAGAACGGCACGGAACGCACGCTGCGCACCGTAGGCGACAAATGGAGCTATCTGCAGCGTGTCAAGTTCGGCGCCAATGCGCAGCCCTTCTACGTGCTGATTGACAACGAAGGCAAGCCGCTCAACAAGTCTTACTCCTACGACGAGGATATACCTAAGTATATCGAGTTCCTGCAGACCGGACTGGAGAATTATAAGAAAGAGAAATAAATAGAATTGGAAAAAGGATGCTTGTAAAAAGGTATCCTTTTTTCACTAAATCCCCTTTTTGTATGAAACACATTATAGACATTGATACTTGGGAACGCCGGGATAACTACGGCTTTTTCCGCAATTTTGTAAATTCCTGGTATTCCGTCACCACAGAGATTGACTGCACGGAAGCCAGTGCTGCAGCCCGGGCTGCAAAGCGCTCCTTTTTCCTTTATTATCTGTATGCTGTGGTGCGTTCGGCCAATGAAGTCGATGAACTCCGTTACCGTACCGACAAGGAAGGCCGGGTTGTTTTTCACGACCGGGTGGACATCATTCTCCGATAGCCGTTCCTGGGAAAACATTCTATACCGTGCGCATTCCCTATTACGAAGACTTTGAACGTTTCTATGCCGAAGCCTACGCCTTGATAACAAACATGCCCGAGGACGGTGACCCTTATGGAGCCGAAAAGATTCTTGCCGAGCAAGGCGATTACGATGTGGTCCATCTGAGTGCGGTTCCCAAAATGTATTTCACCTCGATAACCTATACACTTGCCGAAGCAGGCAACGGTTGCAGTTATCCGTTGATGACTGCCGGCAAGGCCGTATCTCGTGAAGGCCGTCTGGTATTTCCTCTTTCCATTTATGTGAACCATGCTTTTGTCGACGGTTCTCATTTGACCTCCTTCTTCGGAAAGGTGGAGGAGTATTTGAAAGAGATTTCACATAAATGAATCACCCCAAATAAATAATCTATGAAACGCTTATAAGGGTGTTTTTTCATGCTACAAATATATATATGATGCCATACATATATGGCAACTTTGAATTGTTTTTTGTATCTCGGTTTCTGTTTTTTAAGTATCATTGAAAAATCGGAAATGTGCAGACAAGATTTGTAGTATTACAGAATTGTTACAGAATTTATCCTTACCTTTGACACTTTAACAGAATAAGCGTATGGTAAGTAATATATCTTCATGCACGAAAGTACTTGTTTTGCCGATAGTTCTATGGGTTGTTTCGTCTTTTTCCCTGCGGGCGCAGGAGAAGGATTTTGCCACTTGGGCGAATGCCGGTTTCGAATATAAGTTGAAGCCGGCATTTACTGTTTCCGGTGGGCTGGAGTGGCGTACAAAGGATGATTTGGGAAAGACAGACCGGTGGGGGCTGAAGGTGGGGGGAAGCTATAAGCTGTTGCCTTTCCTGAAGCTTGGAGCTGGGTATGAGACGCATTACCGCAATCGGGGGGCAGATGGCTGGAAGTTCCGGCACCGCTACCGTTTGGAAGGCACTCTGTCTGCCCGTGTGCAAAGGGTGAAACTGTCCTTGCGTGAGCGCTTTCAGTATACGTTCGATGGGCATAGAGATGAGTTCCGCTTGCGCTCGCGTGCGAAGTTTGCCTATGACATTCCGAAGTGCAAGCTGGAACCGTATGCTTCGGCCGAGATGTATAATGGTTTGAATAAGACAGAGCACTTCGGAGTAAAGCGGATGCGCTATCGTGGGGGTATTACGTTGCCCTTGTCCGAGCGCTGGGAGGTGGACATCTTCTATTGCAGGCAATGGGAGAAGGATAAGCGGAAGGATATAGTAGGGGTGGAGTGTGTTTATAGCTTTTGAGGGAGATGAGGGCTGAAAGCCTTTTTTACTTTTTGTTCTTCCGGTACTCCTTTTTCAGATAAAAGTTGAATCCGGCATATATTTGGAGGGTACCGAACCCGTTGTTTAGGGAGAAACTGTTTTTGTAGTAGTCGTATGTCCGTCCTACGAATGAGGTACCCACGAAGTATTTGCTGTTGTTGTATACCACACCTGCACGCAGAATGAAGTCGATATTGAAATTCTTGTACCAGTCGTCCGCTTCCCGCTCTTCTGTCTTCTCTATGCGTGATGTCTTGTAGGCGACAGCCGGATTGAACGACAGGCATGCGAGGCAGTTGCGGGCAAACACCCAATTGTAGGCATAGCCGGCGTTGAGGCTGATGTTCGTGTATTTGATATGTTTCACCTTCATACCCGGGTTCATGGTTTCCTGAATGATTTCGGGCAGCTTGGTATAGTCGAAGTTCAGATTGTGGGTGGATACGGAGAATCCGGCAATGAAAGAACCTGCATTGCAGCGCTGGTTGGTGGACTGGCTGAAGGCGGCTGGATAGGAGAAACGTCGATTGTTGAAAATGTAATACAGATTTAATCCCTTCATCTTTACTTTCAATCCGTTGAAATCTTCGGAATAATTGGAGGGAATCTCGTCGGAAAAGCCGGATACCTTGTGTATCTTATAGTCGTTTCCGGTGCTGCGATAGAAAATGTCGACTCCCAGTTTGGAACTGTAAAGACTGAGATCAAACTCCGTACCGCGCTTTTTCTTGCTTTTCTTTCCGTAGAGCCAGTCCGTATCGACAGCCCATCCCAGGAATATCCAACGCCATCCGAAGTAAGCGCCTATCTTGTTGTGAGGGTTGGGCGAGAAACGGAGCCGCTGGTCGTCATTGCCCACGGAGTAATACTCGTAATTGGTGAAATGGTCGAGCATCAGGGCGTAATTGTATCGGTTGGGACTGATATAGGTAGTGTCGAAGTCGCTGAAGTTGAGGAATTTCTTCAATGCTTTTCCGAAGGTGTTTTTATATACGATGCTGTCGCATGCGACAGAACCGTTCTCCTTGTTTTGCGCAAACAATGAGAATGTAAATAATATCCATAAGCAGAAAAAGGCCCCTCTTTGCATCTTGTTGTTCTCTCTCATTTATACAAAGCTAAATAAAATAACCGGTTTTTGAACAGTATCCCGCTAATTTTTCTCTGAAAAAGGCATCAATAATTTGTAGTTCTCAATCGGAATGACTAATATTGAACGTCTTATTGAGAGACTTTATGAATCAAAACCAGATAAAGAAGAATACGATATGAAGAAGATTATCAATCCGTGGAAAGATATGGAGGGCTACAACTGTTTCGGTTGCTCTCCTGACAATGAAGCCGGTGTGAGAATGGAGTTTTATGAGGACGGTGACGAGGTGGTGAGCATCTGGAAGCCGCGTCCGGAGTATCAAGGGTGGCTGAATACGTTGCATGGAGGCATCCAGTCCGTATTGCTGGATGAAATCTGCGGCTGGGTCGTGTTCCGCAAGCTGCAGACCGGCGGGGTGACATCGAAAATGGAAACCCGCTTCCGCAAATCCATATCGACCAACGACACGCATGTGGTGCTGCGGGCTTCGCTTCGCGAGCAGAAGCGGAATATTGCTATCATAGAAGCACGCCTGTATAATAGCATGGGCGAACTTTGCACAGAAGCCACTTGCACCTACTTACCTTTCCGAAGGAGAAGGCGGAAGCGGAAATGCATTTCCATAGCTGCGAAGTAGAGCAGGAGGAAATATTGCCGTTGATTTAATTGTTTCACCACAGATTACACAGATTTGCATAGATTGGAATAAAAATAATCTGTGCAAATCTGTGTAATTTGTGGTGAACTAAGATGAATTTGAAAGAAAAAATAAACTTTTTGTGATAAATCTTTTGGAGTTTCAAACTTTTAGTTTACTTTTGTCGCATTAAAATCCAAAAAATATGAAGAATATCGTTGCACATCATCACCATCATCATCCTAACGAATAACTCGGTGGGCGTATGAGTGTATATGTACAACAGATGACATAACAGACGAGGCTTGCCGAATATTGGTAAGCCTCGTTTTGTTTTCTGTCATCTCATTCAAAATAGTAAATAGTAAATCGTAAAATAGTAAATAACCTTATGTTAAGAATTGCAGTACAAGCTAAGGGTCGTCTGTATGACGAGACCATGTCGTTTTTGGGAGAATCGGATATAAAGTTGAGTGCCATGAAGCGCTCGTTGTTGGTGCAGTCGTCAAACTTTCCTCTTGAAGTGTTGTTTCTGAGGGATGACGACATTCCGCAGTCTGTGGCTACCGGAGTGGCTGATATAGGAATTGTGGGTGAGAATGAATTTGTTGAGAAGAATGAGGATGCAGAGATAATCAAGCGTCTGGGATTCAGCAAATGCCGTCTGTCTCTTGCCATGCCGAAGGATATTGAGTATCCGGGGGTGAAGTGGTTTCACGGAAAGAAGATTGCGACATCTTATCCGGGTATCCTTTCCGGCTTTTTGAAAGAGAATGGGGTGAATGCGGAGATACACGTCATTACGGGGTCGGTAGAAGTGGCGCCGGGCATCGGTCTGGCAGATGCCATTTTCGATATTGTAAGTTCCGGTTCTACGCTGGTGAGCAACCGTTTGAAGGAAGTGGAGGTTGTGATGAAGTCCGAAGCCCTGCTGATTGGTAACAGGAACCTGAGCGAGGAAAAGCAAGAGATATTGAGGGAGCTGTTGTTCCGTATGGATGCCGTGAAGACAGCCGAAGATAAGAAGTATGTGCTGATGAATGCCCCGAAAGAGAAACTGGATGAGATTGTCTCTGTACTTCCGGGCATGAAGAGCCCCACGGTGATGCCTTTGGCACAAGAAGGCTGGTGCTCAGTACATACCGTACTCGACGAGAAGTGTTTCTGGGAGATTATCGGAAAGCTGAAAGCGCTGGGGGCGGAAGGCATTCTGGTGCTACCGATTGAGAAAATGATAATTTAAAGCCTCGAGGATGTGTCAAAAGTATATAAACGCTTTCTTTATGTTACGACATTAGGTACGAATTACGCGAAATAGCGCGGAATCGGTAAAATGAATCCGTGAAATCCGCGTAATCAGCGCCTAATAGAAAGTCTTCAGAGAGTTTTGACACACCTCCAATAATATCATGGTTTATGCATAAATCTTTAAAAACATGTCATTATGATATTGATTAGTAATCCCGATAAATCCCAGTGGCAAGAGATTCTGAAACGTCCGGTGATGAATACGGAGAATCTGTTTGATACGGTGCGGAGTGTTATTGACCGTGTGAAGGAGGAGGGAGACCGTGCTGTGCTGGATTATGAAGAAAAATTTGATAAAGTGGTGTTGGCCTCGCTGGCAGTGTCGGAAGAGGAACAGCAGGAAGCGGAAAACCTGGTGAGTGAAGACTTGAAAGCAGCTATTCGCCTGGCAAAGCAGAACATCGAGACTTTCCACGCCGCACAACGCTTTGAGGGCAAGAAAGTGCAGACTCAGCCGGGGGTGACCTGCTGGCAGAAAGCGGTTGCCATAGAAAAGGTGGGATTGTATATCCCCGGAGGAACGGCTCCGCTGTTTTCTACGGTACTGATGCTGGCCGTTCCCGCCAGGATTGCCGGATGCAAGGAGATTGTTCTCTGCACCCCTCCGGGACGTGACGGAAAGGTACATCCCGCTGTGCTGTTTGCCGCAAAAGTGGCAGGTGTCAACCGGATTTTCAAAGCTGGCGGCATACAAGCCATTGCCGCTATGGCATACGGAACGGAAAGTGTGCCTAAGGTTTACAAGATATTCGGTCCGGGAAATCAGTATGTCACGGCTGCCAAACAGCTTGTGAGCTTGCGTGATGTGGCGATAGATATGCCGGCAGGACCTTCGGAAGTAGAAGTTTTGGCTGACGAAACAGCTAATCCGATTTTTGTCGCCGCCGACTTGTTGAGCCAGGCAGAACACGGAGTGGACAGTCAGGCTATATTAATTACGACCTCTGTCGAATTGCAACAAGCTGTAAAGGTGGAAGTGGAACGCCAACTGGCCTTACTGCCACGTAAAGAGATTGCCGAAAAGTCTCTTGCCAATAGCAAACTGATTGTAGTGGACAGCATGACAGAAGCCATTGAATTGACCAACGCGTATGCTCCCGAACATCTTATCATAGAAACCGAGGATTATCTTTCCGTGGCAGAACGTATCGTGAATGCCGGTTCCGTATTCCTGGGTTCTCTTACTCCGGAGAGTGCGGGAGATTATGCTTCGGGCACAAACCATACCCTGCCGACAAACGGCTATGCCAAAGCATACAGCGGTGTCAGCCTTGACAGCTTTATCCGCAAGATAACTTTTCAGGAGATAAAGCCGGAAGGATTAAATATCATCGGCCCTGCCATCGAGCTGATGGCTGCCAATGAACAGCTGGATGCGCATAAGAATGCCGTGAGTGTGAGACTGGGGCAGTTGGAGAATGAAAATTGAAAGTTGAAAATTGAGAGCTGATGGCTTAAAGTAATTTTAATCGTAAATTGTCAAATCATAAATAACATGGTGAAAACATTACAAGAACTTACCCGTCCGAATATCTGGCGTCTGAAGCCTTATTCTTCAGCACGTGATGAATATAATGGTGCTGCGGCATCCGTTTTTCTCGATGCAAACGAGAATCCTTATAACATGCCGCACAACCGTTATCCCGACCCCATGCAGCGGGAGTTAAAGACAGAATTGTCTAAAATTAAAAAGGTGAGTCCCGATTCCATCTTCTTAGGGAATGGCAGTGATGAAGCTATCGATTTGGTGTTCCGTGCTTTTTGTGAACCCCGTGTGGATAATGTAGTGGCCATCGACCCTACCTACGGCATGTATCAAGTCTGTGCTGACGTTAATGATGTGGAGTACCGTAAAGTGCTGCTCGATGAGGATTTCCAGTTCTCTGCCGACAAGCTTCTGGCTGCTGCGGATGAGCATACCAAACTGATTTTTATCTGCTCTCCCAACAATCCTACCGGCAATGACCTGCTCCGTAGCGAAATTGAAACGCTGATTCGCCGGTTTGATGGGTTAGTGATACTGGACGAGGCATACAATGACTTCTCCGAGGCACCTTCCTTCCTTGAAAATTTGAATCAATATCCGAATCTCATTGTACTGCAAACCTTTTCCAAAGCATGGGGATGTGCTGCCATCCGTCTGGGTATGGCATTTGCCTCACCGGATATTATCGGCATCCTCAGTAAGATAAAATATCCCTATAACGTGAACCAGTTGACACAGAAGCAGGCAGTGGAAATGCTTCACCGCTATTATGAAATAGAACGTTGGGTGAAGACACTGAAAGAAGAACGGGAGAATCTGGAAGCCGAGTTCGCCGCACTGCCATGTACGGTGAAGATGTTCCCTTCCCATGCCAATTTCTTCCTAGCTCGTGTGACGGATGCCGTGAAGATTTACAATTATCTGGTAGGCAAGGGTATCATTGTCCGCAACCGTAACTCCGTGTCACTCTGCGGAAATTGCCTGCGGGTGACGGTGGGAACGAGAGGAGAGAATGAAAAATTGATTGAAGCGCTGAAGGAATATATGTAGAAGGAGTTAAAGGGAGTAAAAGGGGGGGGTAAAGGGATTAAAAGGGAGTTAAAGGCCGATACTGCTGTTCTATACAAGTAATGCTTATGCAAGCAGAACTACCGGCTCTAACTCCTCTAACTCCTTCTACCTCCTTCTAACTCCCGATAACTCCCTTTATTCCCTCAAAAAAATATCCTTTAAAATGAAGAAACTACTTTTTATAGACCGTGACGGGACTTTAGTCATTGAGCCGCCCATTGATTATCAGCTGGACTCCCTGGAGAAGCTGGAGTTCTATCCGAAAGTGATGCGCAATCTTGGCTTCATCCGCAGCAAGCTGGATTTTGATTTTGTAATGGTGACCAATCAGGATGGGCTCGGCACAACTTCCTTTCCGGAAGAGACCTTTTGGCCGGCACACAACCTGATGATGAAGACATTGGAAGGCGAAGGCATCACCTTCGACGACATCTGCATAGACCGCAGCATGCCCGACGACAATGCACCGACTCGCAAGCCGCGTACCGGAATGCTTACCAAATACCTCGATAACCCGGACTACGATTTGTCCCACAGTTTCGTCATTGGCGACCGGCCTACGGATGTGGAACTGGCAAAGAATCTGGGCTGCCGCGCCATTCTTCTGCAAGATGACACGGCGTCATTGAAACCCGTTTCCGAAGGTGGCGGTGCCGCTTGTGACGGACTTGAAGATTACTGCGCCCTCGCCACCAGGGATTGGGATAAGGTTGCCGAATTCCTCTTTGCCGGTGAGCGTACGGCGGAAGTACGTCGCACTACCAAGGAGACAGATATATACGTATCCTTGAATCTGGATGGTGACGGGCATTGTGACATCGCGACCGGACTGGGCTTCTTCGACCACATGTTGGAACAGATAGGCAAGCACGGCGGCATGGACCTCACCATCCGTGTGAAAGGTGACCTTGAAGTGGACGAGCATCACACCATCGAAGATACCGCCCTTGCTCTGGGCGACTGCCTTTATCAGGCCTTAGGAAGCAAGCGGGGCATTGAACGCTATGGCTATGCCCTTCCTATGGACGATTGTCTCTGCCAGGTGTGCCTCGACTTTGGCGGACGCCCGTGGCTGGTATGGGATGCCGAGTTCAAGCGCGAGAAGGTAGGAGATATGCCGACGGAAATGTTCCTGCATTTCTTCAAGTCCTTGAGCGATGCTGCCCGGATGAATCTTAATGTAAAAGCCGAAGGACAGAACGAACATCATAAGATAGAGGGCATCTTCAAGGCGTTGGCACGTGCGCTGAAGATGGCGGTGAAGAGGGATATTTATCACTTTGAACTGCCAAGCTCGAAAGGAGTGTTGTAGAATCGTGCAGACAACTGCTGCAAAGTTACTGCATACCTTTTGCAGTGCTGCTGCAAAGCAGTTGCAGTGACGCTGCAAGGCTTTTGCAGAGCCACTGCAGATGTATTGCATAGTTTTGCAGTTATATATCTCTGATTAATAGATAAGTAGTGTTATGTCACATTTAGCCCCTTTGATAGCTGATTTAGCTCTGATATTGATTTGTGCGGGGATTATGACCCTGCTTTTTAAGAAATTGAAGCAACCGCTGGTGTTAGGATATGTAGTCGCAGGATTCCTTGCCAGCCCTCACATGGCCTATACACCGTCGGTGATGGACACGGCTAATATACAGACCTGGGCGGATATAGGCGTTATCTTCCTGCTGTTTGCACTGGGATTGGAATTCAGCTTCAAGAAGATTGTGAAGGTGGGAGGCGCGGCGATTATTGCTGCGTGTACCATCATCTTTTGTATGATATTGTTGGGTGTGACGGTAGGTACCGGTTTCGGCTGGAAACGGATGGACTGTATCTTTCTGGGCGGTATGATTGCCATGTCATCCACCACTATTATCTATAAGGCGTTTGATGATTTGGGGATGCGCAAGAAACAGTTCACGGGCTGGTACTCAGTGTGCTTATTCTGGAGGATATTCTTGCCATCGTATTGATGGTGATGCTCTCCACGATGGCAGTCAGCCATAACTTCGAGGGTACGGAGATGCTGGGGAGCATTGCCAAACTGCTGTTCTTCTTGATACTTTGGTTCGTGGTGGGTATTTACCTCATCCCCGGATTGTTGAAGCGGTGCCGGAAGCTGATGAGCGAGGAAACCTTGCTGATAGTCTCTCTCGGACTCTGTTTCGGCATGGTGGTGATGGCTGCACATACGGGGTTCTCGGCTGCTTTCGGTGCATTTATCATGGGCTCCATTCTTGCCGAGACGGTAGAGGCGGAGAGCATAGAGCGCCTGGTGAAGCCGGTCAAGGACTTGTTCGGCGCTATCTTCTTCGTATCGGTCGGCATGATGGTAGACCCGGCCATGATTGTGGAGTATGCGGGACCCATAGTCGTGATTACTCTGGCGGTCATCCTCGGGCAATCCCTCTTCGGGACGCTGGGTGTGCTGCTGGCAGGGCAACCGCTGAAGACGGCTATGCAATGCGGTTTCAGTCTGACGCAAATCGGTGAGTTTGCCTTTATTATAGCTTCGCTGGGCGTGTCACTGCATGTCACCAGCCATTTCTTGTATCCTATTGTGGTGGCGGTGTCTGTCATCACCACTTTCCTCACTCCTTATATGATTCGTTTGGCAGAACCGGCTTCCAATCTTGTGGATACGCATTTGCCGGAAAAATGGAGAAAGTTCTTGACCCGCTATGCTTCAGGTTCGCAGACCATGAACCACGAGAGTCTGTGGAAGAAACTGATATTTGCGCTGGTCAGGATTACGGTGGTGTATTCCATCATTTGCGTGGCGGTGATAGCTTTGGCGTTCCGTTTTCTGGTGCCTTTCGTGCACGACAGTCTGCCCGGGGTATGGGGCTCTCTGTTGGCTGCCTTTATCATCATTCTGTGTATAGCTCCGTTCCTGCGTGCCATCATGATTAAAAAGAACCACTCGGAAGAGTTCGTGACTTTATGGAAGGATAACCGTGGAAACCGGGCACCGTTGGTGGCCACCATTGTACTGCGTCTGCTGCTGGGCGTTTCGTTCGTCATGTTCGTAATAGCCGGTTTGTTCAAGATGTCCGTCGGTCTGGTGTTTGGAGTGGCGGTGCTGCTGGTGACTTTGATGATACTCTCTCGCCAGTTGAAGAAGCAGTCCATCATGATAGAGAGGACATTCTTCCAGAATCTGCGGTACCGCGACATGCGTGCCGAGTATATGGGAGAGAAGAAACCGGAGTATGCGGGGCGTCTGCTGTCGCGCGACCTGCACCTGACGGATTTTGAAATCCCCGGCGAGTCGGCATGGGTGGGCAGGACATTGGCGGAGCTGAATTTCGGAAAGAAATACGGCATCCATGTGGTCTCCATCCTTCGGGGCAAGAAACGGATTAATATTCCCGGAGCGTCTGTCCGCCTTTTTCCACAGGACAAGATACAAGTGATTGCCACGGACGAGGAACTGAACATCTTCGGCAAGGAGATGGATAAGGTGTCTGCCATGAATACGGATGTGATAGAGAAGAGCGAGATGATTCTACGCCAGTTCTGTGTGGACGGGCAGTCTCCTTTCCTGAACAAGACCCTGAAGGAAGCAGGGATACGCGAGAAGTATCACTGCCTGATTGCCGGTGTGGAGCGGGGAGGGGAGACCCTGCATGCTCCGACCCGCATGAACCTTTTGTAGAAGGCGATGTGGTATGGGTTGTAGCGAGAGTGCCGATGTGTACGAATTAGTCAGTCAGAAAGGCGAAGGTTTCGACATGGAGGTGTGACAAAACAAAAGGCATCTTACTTCTTGATAGTTTTTAGGCACACCTTCATAGTCGTTAATCAGAGCTTGTTCAGTATTTTGTCCATCACCCAGTTTGTGAGAGTGGCGCTTTCGCCGTCACAGCTGCAGACGGACTTGCCCAGCAGGTGGTCTACCACTGCCTGTATAAGCGGTTGCTGGACGTAGGTGGGGTTTTCGACGATGATTTCTTCACGTCCTCTTTCCGTATGCAGCGCAATGGGGTCATAGGTGAATACGGAGAAACAAATCATGCCTTTGTCTCCAATGATTTCTATACGGTCTTCGCGGGCGGATTCGTGGGCAACAAAGCACCAGGAGCCGCTGCCCACCAGTCCGCTGTCAAACTGGAAACATGCGCTTAGAGTGTCCTCGGCAGGATATAGTCCGCCACGGTTGCTCTTGTAGCCGCTGGCTTCGAGGATGCATCCGAAGATTTCCTGCAGCAAGTCTATCTGGTGGGGCGCAAGGTCATAGAAGTATCCTCCGCCGGCAATGTCCGGCTGCACGCGCCACGGCAGGTTTTCCTTGTTATGGTCGAGGTCGCGGGGAGGCTGGGCGAAGCGGATTTGAATGTTGATGATGTTGCCAATATATCCCTCCTCTACCAGTGACTTTACCTTCAGGAAGTAGGCAGATAGCGGCGGTAGTACGCAACAAAACATGGAACACCCGTTTCCTTGGAAATCCGGTTGATGCGGCAGCACTCTTCGTAGGTAACGGCCATCGGCTTCTCTATGTAGACCGGTTTGCCTGCCTTCATGGACATGATGGCGTATGTAGCATGTGAAGAAGGAGGAGTGGCAATGTACACGGCGTTCACCTCTTCGTCGTCAATCAGTTCCTGGGCATCGTCGTACCATTGGGAATCCCTCTTTCCTTGGCGTAGGTCTTAGCCTTGTCGCCATTTCGGCTCATGACGGCCACTACTTCGGAGTTCTCTATTTTCTGAAATGCCGGTCCGCTTTTGTATTTGGTCACTTCTCCGCAACCGATGAATCCCCATTTAATTATTCTCTCGCTCATAATCTTTCCCTTATTTTACTCTTCCTCAAAATCGAATTCAAAGTCGAAATCATCCAGAAATTCCGGTTCTGTAAATTCTTCCAGACTCCGGCGGTCTTTTTTCGTTGGCCGTCCGGTACCTTTGGCACGGTTGACGAAACCGCTGACACGGCTCATCTCCAGCAGTTCATACTGTTCCGGAGTCGTTACATTCTCCATCATTTCGGCCACTAACTTTGCGCCGACACGCTTTTCGATGGGCTGCAGAACTTTGAAGGAATAGGTGACGGGGGGCTTGCGCACCTGGATGACGTCTCCCGGTTTCACCGTACGGGCAGCCTTTGCCAGTGCGCCATTGATGCTGATGCGTCCTTTTTTGCAGGCTTCGGCGGCTATGGTACGTGTCTTGAAGATGCGTACGGCCCACATCCATTTGTCAATTCTGGCTTCGTTCATTTCTTGTTATATTGATTCATGGTGATATCTATTCCCGCCAGACAGAAACTTTTGATGATTTCTCCGGCTGTTTCCAATCTCTCGCCCATTGTTTTCCAATCTTCATCGGTAAAATGTCCCAGCACATAGTCAATCTGTCCACCACGGGGAAAATCATTGCCGATGCCGAAACGCAGGCGTGCATAATTCTGAGTGCCCAATGTTGCTGCAATATGCTTAAGGCCGTTATGTCCCGCATCGCTTCCTTTACCTTTCAGGCGCAGTGTGCCGAAAGGCAGTGCCAGGTCATCTACCACTACCAACACATTCTCCAATGGAATGTTTTCTTTTTGCATCCAGTAGCGCACGGCGTTGCCGCTGAGATTCATAAAGGTGGAAGGCTTCAGCAGTAACAGTTGGCGTCCCTTGACTGACAGCGTTGTGGTGAAGCCATAACGTCCGTCGGTAAAAGTGGCACCCGCTGCTTTTGCCAGAGCATCTACTGCCATGAATCCGATGTTATGGCGGGTTTCGTGATATTCGGGGCCGATATTGCCCAATCCTACAATTAAATATTTCATAGTCTGTGCTTCCTGTTTATGAGGGTGTTAAAACTAGTATTCACCACAGATTACACAGATTTGCACAGATAGACATCTTTGATTATCGGTACATTAAATTCATTCTGTGTTAATCTGTGGTGAATTATACACTCTCGTGAGCCGTAAAAAGAACGCGGATTATCGCAACTTTCCGCGGAAATCAGTATGAAATCTGCGTTGGCTGCGTTAATCCGCGTTCCCGAATATTTAGTCTTTCTTGGAAAGAATCGATTAGTTGCCTGCAGCAGCAGCGGCACCTCTTGCAGCACGAGTCAGCTTAACGGCGCATACAACAGCTTCTTTGGCATTCAGCAATTCCAATCCTTCGTATTGCAATTCGCCAACTTTAACAGTCTTACCAAGTCCCAAGTGGCAACGTTGATAATCAGTCTTTCAGGAATTACGTTATACAAAGCTCTTACTTTCAGCTTACGCATCTGGAGTACCAGCTTACCACCGGCCTTAACACCTTCTGCCAAACCTTCCATCTGTACCGGAACTTCCATAACGATAGGCTTAGCCTCGTCAATTTGATAGAAGTCAACGTGCAGGATAGTATCCTTTACGGGGTGGAATTGGATATCTTTCATGATAGCGTTTACTTTCTTGCCATCAATCACCAAGTCAACTACGTAGATGTGCGGAGTGTAAACCAAGTTACGCAGACCCTCTGCAGGTACAGTGAAGTGAACATTTTCACCTGCACCATAAAGTACGCAAGGTACACCGTTGTTTTTACGAATAGCTTTCAAAGCTCTTGCTTGTTCCGAAGAACGTTCTGCAATAGTTCTTGCAGTTCCTTTTACTTCAATTGATTTCATTTTAAAAATTTTTGTGTTACTCTAAATTAAGTAAATTTTTTGCTTAATTCACCATCACACGATGTGGCTTGCCACACGATGTTGCAAAAAAGCGGTGCAAAAGTACAGCTTCTTTTTGAATTATCAAAAGGTTATAACTTAAAATTCAATGTCTATCTTGATTTCTCCTTCCAATGAAGACGCTTTTTCCTCTTTCGGCAGTTCTTCTTTTCCCGTTTCGGGACTTTCAGCCTCTTCGTCAGTGGTATGTCTTGTATAGCAGCCTTGCTGTTCCTGGATGAAGCCGATGGCTTGCTGAAGTCCGTTCATGAACTTTTCAAAATCCTCTTTGTATAGAAAGATTTTGTGCTTTTCGAAACTTACCTGCGAGTCGTCTCCTTCGCCCATCACAATCTTCTTGCTTTCCGTGATGGCGAGAAACATTTCGTCTTTTCTGTTTTTCTTGACGTCTAAATAGTAGATGCGCTTACCTGCTTTGATGGATTGGGAGAATACAATCTCCTTGTCGTTCATGTCCGCTGCGTTTTTCTTCTTAAAGTCTTCCATATTATAATAGGTCTCAATTTTGATATTATCACCTTAAAACTTGTATCTCGTAGCTTTTAGCTCTTTATCGGGCTCAAAATTGACGATTTTTTTTAAACTGTCAAAAGAAAAAGACCGGATAATCAATATCTGCATTAAAAAATGTGATTTATTTATGTAAACTCATTAAAAATGCCTACTTTTGCGCCTTGTTAAAACACTAGTATTTACTTTAGAATTATGATCAACAGAGTTCTTATTCGTCTTAAGATTATACAGATTGTATATGCTTATTATCAGAATGGCAGTAAAAATTTAGACTCAGCGGAGAAAGAATTGTTCTTTAGCCTTTCAAAGGCATACGACCTCTACAACTACCTGCTGATGCTGATGATAGCTTTGACGAACTACGCACAAAAACGTATTGATGCGGCAAAAGCTAAGCTGGCTCCCACTGCCGAGGAGCTGTATCCCAACATGAAATTTGTGGAAAACAAGTTCATAGCCCAGTTGGAAGTGAACAAACAATTGACGGAATTCATTGCCAACCAAAAGCGCACGTGTCAATGATGAAGACTTTGTCAAGGGATTGTATGAGAAAATTGTGGAATCAGATATATATAAGGAATATATGGCTTCTTCGGACAATTCTTACGAATACGACCGTGAATTGTGGAGAAAGCTGTATAAGACTTTTGTCTTCAACAACGAAGCCTTGGACAATGTGCTCGAAGACCAGAGCCTCTACTGGAATGACGACAAGGAGATTGTGGATACTTTCGTACTGAAAACCATCAAGCGCTTTGAAGAGAAGAATGGTGCCAATCAGGAACTTCTACCAGAGTTCAAGGATGAGGAAGACCAGGAATTTGCACGCCGTTTGTTCCGCCGTGCCATCTTGAACTGTGACTATTACCGTCACCTCATCAGCGAGAATACGCGTAATTGGGACTTGGACCGTGTAGCCTTTATGGACGTTGTTATCATGCAGTGTGCCTTGGCCGAAATATTAAGTTTCCCGAACATTCCGGTGAGTGTTTCGTTGAACGAATATGTCGATATTGCCAAAGTTTACAGCACGGCCAAAAGTGGCAGCTTCGTGAACGGTACATTGGATGGAATAGTTAATCAATTAAAAAAAGAAGGTAAGTTAACGAAAAACTAATACCTTTGTTTAATAATAGAAACCAAAACTGAGTATTTATGAACTTAATGACTGTATTCTTCCTGCAGGCTCCCGCTGCAGGCCCTGCCGGTGGTGGTAGCATGATGTGGATTATGCTGATAGCCATGTTCGTTATTATGTATTTCTTTATGATTCGTCCTCAAAACAAGAAGCAAAAGGAAATAGCAAACTTCCGTAAATCGCTTCAAGTGAATCAGAAAGTAATCACAGCTGGTGGTATCCATGGTGTTATCAAGGAAATCAACGACAATGATGTGGTGCTTGAAATCGCTTCTAACGTTAAGATTCGTATAGACAAGAATTCTATTTTTGCTGCAGCTGCTGATGCGAACAGCAGTCAGGCATCTAAATAATAGAAATGTGAGCCTATGTTTGAACGTAGGAACATACAACGTACATATCTGAAGATATCAAGAGAAGTGAAGGACTTTTTGCTTAGCGATAAAAGCAGGGAGTTCTTCATTTTTTGTTTTTTTTCTTTGTAGCCGGTGGCTTCTGGCTCTTGCAGACCTTGAACAACGACTATGAGGCGGACTTTTCTATACCGGTGCGGCTGAAGGGAGTGCCCAATAATGTGGTGATTACCTCTGAACCTGCTTCAGAACTCCGTATCAAGGTAAAGGATAAGGGAACGGTACTGCTCAACTATATGTTGGGAAAGAGCTTTTATCCCGTTATTCTCGATTATGCCGATTATAAGGGCGTGGATAATCAAGTAAGGATATATCCCTCGCAGTTTGAAAAGAAAGTGCTGAACCAGCTGAATGCCTCTACCCGCCTGCTTTCCATGAAGCCGGATACATTGGAGTACATCTATTCGACGGGAGCCTCCAAACTGGTGCCGGTGAAGCTGCGCGGCACGCTGAGTGCCGGACGTGAGTATTATCTTTCGGATACGATATTCAGTCCCGATTCCGTATTGGTGTATGCGCCGCAAGGCGTGCTGGATACGATTGCTGTTGCCTATACGCAACCGGTGAAGCTGGAAGATATATCGGATACCTTGAGGCAGCAAGTCCCCCTGCGTATCCAGAAAGGTGTGAAGTTTGTGCCTTCTTCCATTGAGATGATGCTTCCGGTGGATATTTATACGGAAAAGACAGTGGAGGTGCCGTTGCGTGGCGTTAACTTTCCTGCCGACAAGGTGCTGCGCGCTTTCCCTTCCAAGGTGCAGGTCACGTTTCAGGTTGGTCTGAGTCATTTCAGGCAGATTAACGCTGATGATTTTCATATTTACGTGTCCTATGAGGAACTGCTCCGTCTGGGTTCCGACAAGTATACGGTAAAGATTAAGAATCTGCCGAAAGGGGTGAGCCAGGTACGCTTCAATCCGGCACAAGTGGATTTTCTGATAGAGCAAGTTTCTCCTGATTATGGCGATTAAGATAGGTATAACCGGTGGTATCGGTAGCGGAAAGAGTATGGTATCCCGGCTGTTGGAAGTGCTGGGTGTTCCCGTCTATATCTCGGACTTGGAAACGAAAAGGCTGATGGCATCCGATTCATTGATCCGCGAGGAATTGTCAGCTTTGCTTGGTGCGGAAGTGTATGCCGGTGGCACGCTGAACAAGCCTTTGTTGGCGTCTTATCTTTTCGGTAGTCCGGAGCATGCCAAAGAAATCAACTGTATTGTGCATCCTCGTGTAAAGGAGGATTTCAGGCGGTGGACACAATGCCGCACCGCTTTTCCCATTGTCGGTATAGAATCGGCCATTCTGGTCGAAGCGGGGTTTGCAGGTGAGGTGGATGCTATTGTTATGGTCTATGCGCCCGAAGAGGTGCGCATTTCACGTGCCGTCCGGCGGGATGCTTCCTCGCGCGAATTGATAGAAAAGCGTATCCGTAGCCAGATGGATGACGAAGAAAAGCGTAAATATGCAGATTTTGTCATTGTAAATGATGGCGAAACTCCATTAATACCCCAGGTTTTAGAACTAATCGGTTCGCTATCTGAAAAAATGTACTATCTTTAAAAAATAGGCATCTCCTTAACAATAAAAATAAGCAAGCTTATTTTGTATTGTCTTCGGCTTACATTATCTTTGCCCCCCGAAAAAAATAACTACTAATCATCAAAACAGAATATATTATGTTGAAGACTATTTTGTCCATTTCCGGTAAACCGGGATTGTATAAGCTTGTTTCTCAGGGAAAAAATATGTTGATTGTAGAGTCGCTTGCAGACAAGAAGCGTTTCCCTGCCTATGGTAATGAGAAGATTATTTCTTTGGGCGATATCGCATGTATACAGATACGGAAGATGTTCCTTTGAAGGAAGTGTTTCTTTCCATGAAGAAAAAGGAAAATGGTGCTGCCGTAGTGCTGGATTTGAAGAAAGCTACTGCTGACGACTTGCGTGCTTACCTGGCAGAGGTATTGCCTACCTTCGATCGCGACCGCTATATCCGTCCGACATCAAGAAATTGATTGTTTGGTATAATTTGCTGGTGGCAAGCGGTATGACGGATTTTGAAGAAACTCCTGCGGCAGAAACGAAGGAGGAAAGCAAGGCCGAGTAATCGGAGAAGGATTGAAATACAAAATAAAAGAGGCGATTCTCAATAGTCGGGAATCGCCTCTTTTATTGGGGGATACGGATTGCTTTTAATTTCTGAAAACCAGTCCGTCGTCAGTGGTATTGGCATCCACTGTAATAGGCTTGCTGCGGTCTACTTCCTGAGCCAGCAGCTTCTTCGACAAGTCGTTCAGCAAATAGTGCTGGATGGCACGTTTCACCGGACGGGCGCCGAATTCAGGGTCATACCCTGCATTGGCAAGGAAGTCTATGGCGGCATTTGTCAGAACAAGTTCCACACCGTTACCGGAAAGCATCTTCTGCACACTCTTGATTTGGAGCACCACAATTTGCTTGATTTCGGGCTCTGTCAGTGGCAGGAACATGATGGTCTCGTCGATACGGTTCAGGAATTCCGGGCGGATGGTCTTTTTCAGCATATTCATCACTTCCTTCTTGGTTTCCTCTACGATTTGCTCCTTATTGCTACTGTTTAGTTTCTCCATCTGGCTTTGGATATAGCCGCTGCCCATGTTGGAGGTCATGATGATAATCGTATTCTTGAAGTTGACCGTACGCCCTTTGTTGTCCGTCAGACGTCCGTCATCCAGCACTTGCAGCAAGATGTTGAATACGTCCGGATGCGCTTTCTCGATTTCGTCGAATAGGACGACAGAATACGGTTTCCGCCTTACGGCTTCTGTCAGTTGTCCACCTTCATCGTAGCCCACATATCCCGGAGGCGCTCCTACCAGACGGGAAACGCTGTGTTTCTCCTGATACTCGCTCATGTCGATACGGGTCATCATCGTCTCGTCGTCAAAGAGGAACTCCGCCAGCGCCTTTGCCAATTCCGTCTTACCTACACCGGTGGTTCCCAGGAAAAGGATGAGCCGATAGGACGTTTCGGGTCTTGCAGTCCGGCACGGCTACGGCGTACGGCATCGGATACGGCTTCGATGGCTTCGTCCTGCCCGATAACCCGTTGGTGTAATTCTGCCTCCAGATGCAACAGTTTGTCCTTTTCGCTTTGCAGCATCTTGCTTACCGGTATGCCGGTCCAGCGGGATACTACGTCGGCGATGTCTTCAGCGTCCACTTCCTCTTTAATCATGGCCTTGTCACCCTGCATTTCGTGCAGTTTTTGCTGCGTTTCTTCAATCTCCTGGTTCAGCGCTTGCAGTTTGCCGTAACGGATTTCGGCCACCCGGCCATAGTCGCCTTCCCGTTCTGCTTTGTCGGCCTCGAACTTCAGGTTCTCTATTTCCACCTTATTCTGCTGGATTTTGTTGACAAGGGTCTTTTCACTTTGCCATTTCGCCTTGTACGAGTTTTCCTGCTCCTTCAGCTCGGCAAGTTCTTTGCCGATTTGTTCCAGTTTGGGCTTGTCGTTTTCGCGCTTGATGGCTTCGCGTTCAATCTCCAGCTGCTTTATCTTGCGCGAGATTTCGTCCAGTTCTTCCGGTACTGAATCGACTTCCATACGCAGTTTGGCAGCGGCTTCGTCCATCAGGTCGATAGCCTTGTCCGGCAAGAAACGGTCGGTGATGTAACGGTTGCTCAACTCTACGGCGGCGATGATGGCATCGTCTTTAATCCGTACGTGGTGATGGTTCTCATAACGTTCCTTCAGACCACGCAGAATGGAAATGGTGCTCAGTGTATCCGGTTCGTTCACCATGACAATCTGGAAGCGGCGTTCCAACGCTTTGTCCTTTTCGAAATACTTCTGATATTCATCGAGGGTAGTGGCCCCGATGCTCCTCAGTTCACCGCGTGCAGGGCGGGTTTCAGGATGTTGGCGGCATCATGGCGCCTTCCCCCTTGCCGGCACCCACCAGGGTATGGATTTCATCAATGAAGAGGATGATGTCTCCTTCGGACTTCTTAACTTCGTTGATAACGGCCTTCAGACGTTCTTCAAATTCGCCTTTGTACTTGGCGCCGGCCACCAGTGCACCCATATCCAGGGAGTAGACTTGTTTGTTCTTCAAGTTCTCGGGGACGTCTCCACGCAAGATACGGTGGGCAAGTCCCTCTACGATGGCCGTTTTACCGGTACCCGGTTCACCGATAAGAATCGGGTTGTTCTTGGTACGCCGGCTCAGAATCTGCAGGACACGCCGTATCTCTTCGTCACGGCCGATGACGGGATCCAGTTTGCCGCTGCGGGCTGCTTCGTTCAGATTGATGGCATACTTTTCCAATGACTGGTAAGTGTCTTCGCTGGATTGTGAAGTTACTTTTTCTCCTTTTCGCAGTTCGTTGATGGCTTCCCGCAGTTCGCGTTCCGTCATCCCGGCATCTTTCAGAATGGTGGATGCAGTGCTTTTCACATTCAGCAAAGCCAGCAGTACCGGTTCCAGGGAGACGAATTCATCACCCATTTCCTTGGAATATTGGGTGGCCTTCTGGAACACTTCGTTCGTTTCACGGCTCAGGTATGGCTCTCCGCCGGATACCTTGGGCAGAGAATCAATTTGCTTGTCCAGTACAAGTGCTATCTGCTGACCGTTCATGCCCAGCTTCTGGAAGATGAAGTTGGTGACATTTTCACCTACTTTCATCACGCTTTGAAGTACATGCACGGGCTCGATGGCCTGCTGTCCACGGCTTTGTACCAGGTTCACAGCCTCCTGCACTGCTTCTTGCGCTTTAATGGTAAAGTTGTTAAAGTTCATATTTTGTTCTCCTTTCTATTTTATCAGTTTCATAACACTTGGGAAGGCGCAAAAGATTTGCCATTGGCACATTTCGGACAAATTGTCTGCATATAAAATATGTAAAATGACAAATTGTCTGTAAATCAGTCGTTTTGTTTCTTTCTACTTCTTTAGATAAGAAGTTGGAGCAAAGTTCCTTTTCGTATTAAACTCTATTGGTTAAAGAGAAGGGCAAATAAGGATGTCATGCATGAGATGTGCATCTCATGTAGTACGAGGTGTACATCTCATGTAGTACGAGATGCACATCTCATGTAGTGAGGGCCTATATGTTTTAGTAGCTAAGTCTTCGTGTTCCAGCTCCAAGGTTCCCGTGTTGCGGAGGAAGGATATTCTCTTTCCGCTTCGGAGATATAGATTAATTGTTTGGGATGATACAAGTTATTGATAAATTTGTCGTACTTTTACTGCTTCAAAGTTTTGTGCTTTCTGTGTGGTAGGTTTTTGGAGCTCCGCTTGCAGAGGAGCATTATGTATAATCACGTATTAAAATAGAAGATAATGGAGGATAAGATAAAGTTTCCGGCAAATGTGATATTGATAGATGTTGCATTTCTGAATGAAGTGGTATATGGTGCAAAGAACTTTTTGGAAGGTAAGTTGGGACGGAAGCTACCCGATGTTGACCTGCCGGCATGGTTGAGCTATCTGGCATTGGACGCCGGCTTGAGAGAACAAGAAAATGAGGTGGAAGTGTTGCTGGTGCATACTCCGGCAGCGGACGTGCTGAAGTGTTGTGAACCATCCGATGTGAATAAACTGAATCACCAGGCATGCCGTACGCCGCTGGGCGAATTTGCATTTTCTTCCGTCACCTCTTCCGGTTTAGTCTCTACCGAAGAGTTGTTTCTTGACCTGATGAACCTGGCGCTTGATTCTGCGGATGTGAAGTGTTTGATGCTGTTGCCTTTCCATCAGGTATATGGTAATGGAGTGGAGGAGAAGCTGGCGGGTTTCTTCAAAGACAAGAGTGAAGAAGAACGGGGCAAAGTTGTGTACTTCATCACGGAGGAACCTCTGAGCCCGGTGTATTGCCGCCTGGAGCCGGTGTTTTATTCTTTGGCGCATGCATTCGGCATCAAGTCTGACGAGTTATAAGATATAAGAAGTATATGAGTGATTTCCGTTTAAAAGTGTTTCAGTCTGTTGCCAAGAACTTGAGTTTTACAAAGGCTTCGCAAGAGTTGTTTGTAAGTCAGCCGGCTATAACCAAGCATATCCAGGAGCTGGAGGCCACTTACCAGACGAGGCTTTTCGACCGGCAGGGAAGTAAAATCAGTTTGACCGAGTCGGGCCGGCTGCTTTTGGAGCATTGCGAACGGATATTGGAGGACTATAAACGGCTGGAATATGAAATGCACTTGTTACATAACGAATATATTGGCGAACTCAAGTTGGGAGCCAGCACTACCATTGCGCAGTATGTGCTTCCTCCGTTGCTGGGCAGTTTTATCGGCAAGTTTCCGCAGGTCAACTTGTCCTTGCTCAATGGAAATTCCCGGGAAATAGAAGCCGCTTTGCAGGAACACCGCATTGACTTGGGATTGGTGGAAGGGGTTTTCCGCCTTCCCAATCTGAAGTATACTACTTTTCTTGAGGATGAACTGGTAGCGGTAGTCCATTCCAAAAGCCGTTTACAATTGCCCGAAGAGATTACTCCCCAGGATTTGCCCGCTATTCCTTTAGTGCTTCGTGAGCGCGGTTCGGGTACGCTGGACGTGATAGAACGCTCACTCCAGAAGCACGGCGTCAAGCTTTCCTCACTCCATGTACTGATGTATCTGGGTAGTACCGAAAGCATCAAGCTCTTTCTTGAAAACTCCGATTGCATGGGAATCGTGTCTATCCGTTCCATCTGCAAGGAACTGGCGGCAGGCACTTTCCGCGTGGTCGAGATAAAGGATATGCCCATGCTTCGCGACTTCTGCTTTGTCCAGTTGCAAGGGCAGGAAGGAGGGTTGTCACAAGCCTTTATGAACTATATGTTTATGTCCCGATAACAATAAGTTATAGTCTATAAGTAGAAACGATTGGCGGGTGTACTAAAATAGAACTACCTTTGCATCCGGAAAATTAAGGAATAAACATTAGTAATAATAGTAAAATAAACAGTATGGCTTCAAATCGAGTTTTGGCTAAAAGCATTAATATGCCTTTTCTTCAAAGTAATAATAAATTTATTTATGTATCTCTTCTGGTTGTCCTCTCCTTCTTTCTGCTGCTGGATTATGTGCCCGGTATGCATGCCTATTCGGCATGGGTCACTCCGCCGTTGGCGTTGTTCTTGGGGTTGGCCTTTGCGTTGCTGTGTGGGCAGGCACATCCGAAGTTCAATAAGAAGACTTCAAAGTACCTGTTGCAATACTCTGTTGTAGGGTTAGGATTTGGAATGAATCTGCAGGCTTCTCTGGCTTCGGGCAAGGAAGGAATGGAGTTCACGATTATTTCTGTAGTGGGGACATTGCTCATCGGCTGGCTCATAGGACGTAAGTTCCTGAAAGTGGACCGTGACACTTCCTATCTTATCAGTTCCGGTACGGCTATCTGCGGAGGCAGTGCCATTGCGGCTGTGGGGCCGGTGTTGAAGGCAAAGGATAGCGAGATGTCTGTGGCATTGGGCACCATTTTTATATTGAATGCCATTGCATTGTTTGTTTTTCCGATGATAGGCCACGCTTTGAACATGAGCCAGCATGAGTTCGGCACATGGGCGGCCATTGCCATACATGATACGAGTTCGGTAGTGGGGGCAGGTGCCGCATATGGCGAGGAGGCCCTGAAGGTGGCAACGACTATAAAGCTGACACGTGCCTTATGGATTATTCCTTTGGCTCTGGTAACTTCGTTCATCTTTAAGAGTAAGGGACAGAAAATCAGTATTCCCTGGTTCATCTTCTTCTTTGTGCTGGCTATGATTTTCAATACTTATGTGCTGGGGACTACCGAAACGGGTGCCATGATTGGGGAGGGAATCAATTCTTTGGCCCGCAAGACGCTGACTATCACTCTGTTCTTTATCGGTGCCTCTCTGTCACGTGATGTACTGAAGGCAGTAGCATCAAGCCCTTGATACAAGGCACCTTGTTGTGGATAGTGATTAGTGTGAGCACGTTGGCATATATCTACTTGTTCTGATTGCATCGGTCCGGCAGTTCTTGAAGTATAACTTCCGGTTGAAGAAGTCGGTAGGATTTTTGCAACGTATTTCTTTCCTCATTGGATATATAGACGAATACACATCTCGGGATAACCGGGGTGTGTATTTCTTTTAATATCCTTCCCCATTGACGCCGGACCGGAGCAAGTGGAAGCCAAGTTATGATACCTTTTGCTTCCAGCATTGCTTTTGTCCTCGGTTCGGCGTGCTGACCAGTTAATACAATGTTCCAGAAATGTGGTTCTTTCAGCTGTTTTTTTATATCTTGAGAAGTCATAGTTAGTTCACTTTTTTTGATGATAAAGTCGAAAGAGGTGAAGAATTGAGGGTGCTTACCGATAGATATGGGAAGGATAATGGTAATGGAGGAATTCCTTCCTTTCCGAATATCTTTCTTGTTGTATATTTGAGAGTTATTTGCCGTATAAGTTGTCACACCAATCTTTTGGCTTGTTTCTGCCTGGCTTTTTATTATTGCAAAGGGAGTTTCCGCTTCTGCCAGTATGGGGTATTTGACTTCTGAGGTTCTTCCGTCCACAATGAATTGCATATTTTCCCAGTTTATTCGGATATCTTCTGAAGAGTTGTTGCGAATTATAATTTCCCATTGGGAGTCGTTTGGAATAAACTTATAAGTAACCCCATCTTTTGTATACTCTAATTTCCCTTTTTGGTTCTCCAGCCATTTAAAGGATACTTGGCATCCCGCATCAACGTATTGTGCAGATAAAGTGGTTGGAAATAGGAGAAACAGCAAAATGGCCAGCTTATTTTTCTTCTTATATTTCCGGTAGTCATTGTATATCCATAGCATAATAAAAATAATGCCGATAGGGATGGCTATGAGAATACATGTCAGTAAATTCATGATAGCAGATATTATTTGTTTGTTTATATGAATATGTTGCAAAAGTATCATAAAATATTTGATAAAACAAACGAATTATGAATAAAAAGAACGATACATACAGACAAATTGGTATTGGTGTTCCTTATAATATGAATGATTAATTTGTACCTTCATATAAATGGAAAAAAGTAATATATACATCGGAGAGATAATCAAGAACGTGATGCTTGAACAGCAGGTTACCAAGGCGGAACTTGCACGAAGACTGAAAGTTAAGCCTCAAAGTGTAGACTATATGCTTACGAGAAAAAGTGTTGATACGGATACGTTGTATAATGTCTCACGTGCCTTGAACTACGATTTTGCTTTGTTGTATTCCATTCATAAGGAACAGATAAATTATGATACGTTAGAGCAGGAATACAGACTCTCCACAGCGAAGGTGTTGGTGGAGCTTGAGCTGAAGCCTGAAGACATTGCAAAATTGAATCTTAAAAAGCGGATTGCTGATGTCTTGAAATAAACGCACTCTTGGGCTGGTGCTATTGGTGTTTTCATTTTTTTTCCATTTTTCTTCCTGGTCGTGTAACAAAATCCTTTCCCCCTACGTCTGAAGGGTATAAACAGGAATCTACTATTGATAAATAGCCCATGGACGCTGAAAGTTTTAAAAAAGAGTTTCTGCCATATCATCGCAAGCTGTACTGCATAGCTTATAGGCTGTTGGAGAATGCTGCCGACGCTGAAGATTTGGTGCAGGAAGCTTATCTGAAGTTGTGGGACAAGCGGGAAGGACTGGCCATTATCAGTAATCCGGAAGCATTCAGCGTTACTCTGGTGAAAAATATGTGCTTTGATTTGCTTCGTTCAGGAAAGTATACTTTGAGCAGACAGAGCGTGGAGTTGGCCGAAGTGCATAATGTGTCTCAAGCAGATAACTTTGAAGTGCGGGATGAAGCGCAGCAGGTAAGGCACATCATTGCCCGTCTGCCGGTGCAACAGCAGAAAATAGTAACGTTGCGTGATGTCAAGGGATGTTCTTATGAAGAGATAGAGCAGGTCACGGGATTGAATGCTACCAATGTCCGTGTACTGTTGTCCCGGGCAAGAAAAAAGATACGTGAGGAATTTAATAAATGGAGTAACTATGAAAGTCGAGGAAATTGAAAGGCTGCTCGCCGAATTTTATGAAGGGAATACCAACGAGCAGGAAGAAGAGTTGTTGAAGGAAGCTTTCAGAACCGAAGAAGTGCCCGAGCACTTGCAGAAGGACAAGAAACTCTTTCTCAGCTTTTTTCCCGGGGAAGTGGTGGATAATGTTCCCGCCGGATTGGAGGATAAACTGAGCCGGATGATTGATGAAAAGGCTGAAGAGGAACAACGTTTTTTCCACCGGAACAAGGCCAAACGTAATTGGCGCTGGATAGGAGGTATTGCTGCCACCATTCTGGTTCTTGTAGGTGTAGGTTATGGCATTACGAACATGGGAGAGGATATGCGTCCTCCTACACCTCAGGACACTTTCTCTGATCCGGAAGCTGCTTATAAGGCATTGCAGGCCACTTTAATCGAGGTGTCTGCGAATCTGAACAAGGGAATTGAACAGATAGAGGAAACGCGGATAGACGTAACGAAGGTGAACCAGGAAGTAAGAAAAGAAATTCAACAATAATCTGATATGAAAACAATGAAAATGATTTTGGCAGGTGTACTGCTGATGTTGCCTTTGCTTTGCCAGGCACAGAAGAACCTATTCAACAAGTATGGAGATATGAAAGGCGTGTCGTCCGTCTACATATCCAAGGCAATGATAGAAACGAATCCCAACTTGTTTACTAAAGATGTTTATATTGGGAAAGTGTCCGGACAGTTGAACTCTGTGCAGGTACTTTCTACAATGGATAATAATGTAAAGAAAGAAATGCGTAAGGATCTTCGTTCTTTGGTGCAGTCTTCCAGATATGAATTGCTGATGAAGCAGAAGGGAACAGTCTCCAGTTCTGAATTCTACATGAGCCGTAAAGGGGAAAAGGTGAAGGAGCTGATTATGATTGTAGATGGTGCAGCTACTCTGAAATTTGTTTATTTGGAAGGTGATATGACTTTGAAGGATATACAGAATATCATGATGTATCAGAATACCAGCTGGAATGGTAACAATGTGAATATACAGCTTCCGGATATAAACTGGGCTGAGATAGAGAAGCTGAAGAACCGCGATTGGCTTGGAGAATTGAAGCATTCGCAAGAACTGGCATTGAAAGGGCTGGAAAATGTAGCCAAGCTGAAAGACAACAAGTATCTGAAAGAACAAATGGATACCGATACATGGAAACGTTTTGAAAAAAGTATGGAGGCTTTGGAAGAACGTTTGGAAAAGATGGAATAGGAAGCGGTAACCTTTTAGGGAAACTTGCCAATAGAATGTTTTGTTTTTCTATTGGCAAGTTTTTTTGTTATTTGTCTTTTCTCAATTCTGCAAAGATAAGCCCTTCCAGCTCTTCTGCCAGTTCCGGATTGTCAAGGATGACCTGCTTGGCGGCGTCGCGTCCCTGGGCAATTTTCGTCTCGTTATAGCTGAACCATGAGCCGCTTTTCTTGATGATGCCAAGCTCTGCACCCAAGTCAATGATTTCGCCTGCACGGGAGATGCCTTCACCGAACATGATGTCGAATTCCGCTCTACGGAAAGGAGGAGCTACCTTGTTCTTCACAACTTTCACTTTGGTCTGCTTGCCGATTACTTCATCGCCGTTCTTGATGGCTTGGCTTCCACGGATGTCAAGACGTACGGAGCATAGAACTTCAGTGCATTACCGCCGGTAGTTGTTTCGGGATTGCCGAACATGACACCGATTTTTTCGCGCAACTGGTTGATGAAGATACAAGTGGTGCGTGTTTTGCTGACAGCTGCCGTCAGTTTACGCAAGGCTTGTGACATGAGCCGGGCTTGCAGACCTACTTTGTTGTCACCCATATCGCCTTCAATTTCAGCTTTCGGGGTCAATGCAGCCACAGAGTCCACTACAATGATGTCAATAGCGGAGGAACGGATCAGTTGCTCTGCGATTTCCAGTGCTTGTTCGCCATTGTCCGGCTGTGATATCAGCAGATTGTCCACATCCACACCCAGTTTTGCTGCATAGAAGCGGTCGAAAGCATGTTCTGCATCAATGAATGCGGCAATGCCTCCTGCCTTTTGCGCTTCAGCGATGGCATGAATGGCAAGGGTTGTCTTACCGGAAGATTCCGGGCCGTAAATTTCGATGATACGTCCGCGGGGATATCCTCCCACGCCAAGAGCCACATTGAGCCGATGGAACCTGTGGGAATAACTTCTACTTGTTCGACGCTTTCGTCGCCCATTTTCATGATAGAGCCTTTACCAAAGCTCTTTTCTATCTTGTCCATGGCAGCCTGCAAGGCTTTCAGTTTTTCGCCCGATGCCAGATTGCTGCCATTTTCAAAATTCAGTTCGTCTTTTTTTGCCACGTTGTTAATGTTTAATGATTATAAAATTTGTGCCGCATGGTCTTTGGTCTTCACTTCTTTCGGAGTGATGATGCGCTCTACAATACCTTCTTCATTAATGATGAAAGTTGTGCGGAACGTTCCCATATATTTGCGGCCATACATGCTTTTTTCGCCCCATACTCCGAATTGTTCTACCAGCTTCTTGTCGGTGTCTGCAATCAGGGTAAAAGGCAGATTGTTTTTCTCAATAAATTTCTGGTGTGACTTTTCGCTGTCCACACTGACGCCGATGACTTCATAACCGGCTTTGCGCAGGTCGGCATAATTATCCCGCAGGTTGCAGGCTTGTGCCGTGCAGCCGGATGTCATGTCTTTGGGGTAGAAGTAAAGTACAATCTTCTTTCCCTTATAGTCGCTCAAGCGGATTTCTACACCTTTTTCGTTGATACCCAATACTTCGGGTGCTTTATCTCCTATATTCACTTTGTTAATGTTTAATGATTAGTGGATAATGATTAATGTTTAATCATTAATTTCAAACTTCCAAGTCTCCGTCGATAATCTCATGCCAAGGCAGGCCTTGTTTGTTGAGCTGTTCCATGAACGGGTCCGGATTGAATTCTTCAACATTCCATACACCCGGTTTTTTCCACAATCCCTTGAGGAACATCATGGCACCAATCATGGCGGGCACACCGGTGGTATAGCTTACGCCCTGCATACCGGTTTCCTTGTAGGCCTCCTGGTGGCTACAGTTGTTATATACATAGTAGGTACGCTCTTTGCCATCCTTTAGTCCGCGGATGCGGCAACCGATGGATGTTTCGCCTTCGTAGTTTTCGCCCAGGTCTTGCGGGTTGGGGAGGACGGCTTTCAGGAATTGCAGCGGAACAATCTTCATGCCGTTATATTCCACTTCGTCTATGCGTGCCATGCCGATGTTCTGGATAACGCGCAGGTGGGTTAGATACTCTTGTCCAAACGTCATCCAGAAGCGTGCACGCTTGATGGTGGGGAAATTCTTCACCAGAGACTCCAGTTCTTCGTGATAAAGCAGGTAGGAGTCGCGCGGACCGATGTTCGGATAAGTCAGGTCTTTGTGGATTTCCAGCGGCTTGGTTGTCACCCATTCTCCGTTTTCATAATAGCGGCCGTTCTGTGTAATCTCACGGATATTGATTTCCGGATTGAAGTTGGTGGCGAATGCTTTATGATGATTTCCGGCATTGCAGTCTACGATGTCCAGATATTGTATTTCGTCAAAATGATGTTTGGCGGCGTATGCAGTATAGATGCCGCTCACTCCCGGGTCGAAACCGCAACCGAGGATGGCGGTCAGTCCGGCATCTTCGAAGCGTTTCTTATAGCCATTGCCAACTGTATTCAAAGTGGGCAACATCTTTCGGCTCATAATTGGCGGTATCCAGATAGTTGACTCCACTTTGCAGACAAGCCTCCATGATGGTGAGGTCTTGGTAGGGGAGGGCTACGTTGATGACGATTTCGGGTTTGAAACTATTGAAGAGTGCTACCAGTTCGTCCACGCTGTCGGCATCTACCTGGGCGGTTTTGATGTTCGGGTTACCGATTGCCTTGACAACAGCGTCACATTTGGACTTGGTGCGGCTGGCTATCATGATTTCTGTAAACACATCAGGATTTTGAGCCACTTTGTGCGCAACAACGGTACCTACACCGCCTGCACCGATAATAAGAACTTTACCCATTTCTTTGTACTATATTATTATATTAGGTTTATAAAAAATACGGAGAGCAAATATAAGGGTTAATTCTTAGATAAACATTAAAATCCTGCTAAATACTTTGAGGTAAATGCTTCAAATATTAAACAAATTACTTGCATTTGGGTTATTTTCTATATATTTGCCCCTTGAATAAATTAACTTAAACAACGAATAACAATGAAAAAAGTATTTGTTTCCCTATGCATGGCAAGCGTGTTGATGGGCTTGTCTTCTTGTGCATCAACCAAAAATGCTGCAACTCTTTCTTCCATCAGCGGTGAGTGGAATATTATTGAAGTGAATGGTACTGCCGTAGTCCCTGCTCCGGGTCAGGAATTTCCCTATATCGGTTTTGACACAAAGACTGGAAAAGTATTTGGCAACAGTGGTTGCAACCGTATGATGGTTCGTTTGACGTGAATGCCAAGCCCGGCACGATTGACCTTGGCGCTTTGGCAAGTACCCGTATGGCTTGTCCGGATATGACTGTAGAAAATAATGTGTTGTCGGCTTTGAACAAAGTGAAAAAGTATAAGAAGCTGGGAAAGGAAAATATAGCTTTATGCGGTGCTTCCAATCGTCCCATAGTCGTGTTGCAGAAGAAAGAATCCGTTTCCAAGTTGTCTGATTTGGAAGGAAAGTGGATAATTAGTGAGGCTGCGGGCGAGGCTATTCCCGACGGAATGGAGAAGCAGCCGTTCATTGAATTTAATATTGCAGAAAAGCGCTTGCACGGCAATGCGGGTTGCAATCTGATTAACGGCGCTTTCCAGGTTGATGATGAAAACCCGTCGGCAATCTCTTTCCCGCAAGTTATCAGTACCATGATGCATGCCCTGATATGGAGGTGGAAGACCGTGTGCTGAAAGCCTTGAATTCCGTTCAGTCTTTTGGCAAGCTGGCAGGCGGAGGCATCGGGCTGTACGATGCTGACAATAACCTGGTGATGGTGTTGGTGAAGAACTGACAAGATAGGTTGAAATAATAAAGGCTCTTACAGAAATAATCTGCTAAGAGCCTTTTTTGCATCTTGACATAAAAAGGTCTTTTACTTTTTCTTTAATCCTGCGCGTATCCGGCTCAGGGATTGCGGAGTGATGTAGAGATAAGAAGCCAGATACTTGAGCGGTACATCCTGCAGCAGTTCCGGATTCTCTTCCATCAGCGTCATGTACCTTTCTTTGGCAGTGGGAGGGGTGCCGTAGGCTACTGTGGAACTGTCTACCGACAGAATTTCCCGTTCAAAGATTCTTCTGCCGAAGTTGGCCATGTCTATGGAATGCGAAAAAAGGGCTTCCAGCTCAGGCTTACTGATACAATAGGCGATGCTTTCATTCACTGATTCGATGTTGATGAGGGAAACCTCGCTGTCCACATATCCCCACGATGAGAAAGCTGTGTCGCCCGGTGCGGCGAACCAAAGGGAGTTTTCCGTGCCGTCTGTCAGGTAGTAGCGCGCCAGATGCCTTTCTTCAAAAGATAGAAGTTGCTGTTCCTTTCCCCTTCGCTGATAATGAGTTCTCCCTTGCTGAAACGAACTTCTGCCATGTGTAACAGAAGTTCGTGCAAAGTGTTTTCCGGTAGTTTATACTTCTTGCAGAATTTCTTTATCATAGTTTCCATGCTGCAAAGATAGTGTAAACCGAAGACAGGACTTTTATGCTTGCATGAAAAAGTTATGTTGGGGTACAGCCCATCTTGTCTAAAGATACGGATTTTTCTTTATGCTCCTTTTTCCCGGATATGTAAATCACGAGGATAAAGAGGGTTGTCAGCATTTCTGCAAGAGGAGTGGCAAGCCAGATTCCCCGGTCTCCCAATAGCAGGGGCAGTCCGAAAAAGCAGGCTGTCAGCAGGATAAAACCACGCAGCAGGGTGATAACTGTGGCGTATTTGGCACGCTCCACACTCTGGAAATAGCCGATGGATACGATGTTGACGGCAAAGAACACGAAGCCGGTGGCATACAAAGGCAACCCTTTTACCGCTATGGCATAAGCCGGATAACTGCGGTCTATGAACATACCGACAATTTCAGGGCTGCAGAATATTGTGACCAGGGCAAAACATACACCGCAGCCTATGGCCGTTTTCAGTGCCAGCAAGTAGGTGCGGTGGACACGTTGGCTCTCGTTCAGGCCGTAGTTATAACTGATAATCGCTGCGCCGACTGCGCAATGGCATTATATACCATAAATATAATAGGAAAGAAATAGCAGGCAATGCTGAATGCCGCCACTCCGTCTTCCTTCAAATAATGGATGAACACCTGATTGCCGACAAACATCATGCAGGCAATCGCCACCTCGCACAAGAAGGCGGAGGAACCCAATCGGCACATATAGCCAATGTTGCGGCGCATCAGTTGCATGCTTTTCCGGCTCATCTTAATGGGGTGGAAGCGCAGTGCGCACCGGCGGCGCATCAGATAGAATACTATCATCAATGCACCTACCGTGGTACCTATGGCACTTGCCAGTGCGGCACCGAACATTCCCCAGCCAAAGGGGAAGATGAACAGATAATCCAATAGGATGTTCAGAACGGCAGCCGCCACATTGCACATCATGGCGAAGTTGGGCGAACCGTCCAGCCTCAGAAAAAACATACCCGAATTGAGCAATGCCGTGAACAGAGAGAAAGGCACAAACCAAAGCATGTATTCCACAGCCAATGGCGTGAGCCGTTCAGACCCTCCGAGCAGCTTTACCACCTGCGGGGCAAATGAACAGAATAGGGTGGAGGTGCACATCAGCAACAAGGAAGATATGACTACCGACTGCGTGATATTGATGCGTGCCACCTTGACCTTTCCGTGTGACAGATGAATGGAGGCTACCACAGAGGCGCCGACGCCGAACATAAGTCCCACACCCGTAGAAAACAACCATAGCGGTGCCACAATGTTGACCGCCGCCAAAGCATCACTGCCGATTCCTTTTCCGACAAAGATGCCGTCGGTGATAACGAATAGTGCGGAGAAAATCATCCCCAGTACAGTAGGGAGCAATAGTTTGCGGAACAATGTCTTGATGTCCGTGTTCTTGAAGTCGATACTGTCTCTCATTTTTTCCATACTCATCTTATTTATTTCTTTAATATGTGAAAACCAATCATTTCCGTTGCTACGATTAAGCCCAATGTTAACTAATCCTTAATCGTTCCACCATGGTGGAACGATATTTCCCTCGTGGTGGAATGATATTTTCTCCACGGTGGAACAATATTTTCTCCATGGAGGAACGGTTAAAGGTATGCAAGGGAAATGATTAATGTTGTTCATGTTTTATCATCTCTGATTCGGGCGACAAAAGTAGAGCTTTTGAATGGAATGGAAATTAACAAATGGTAATTTCCGACAGAAAAAATGATTTTAATTCTGCCAAACTGACAGACAAACTGCCACAAGTATAAATCTGCGGCTGCTCTGAACAATTTGGCACAACGTTTGTCTTTTTATTGGCGTCTGCCACTGAGGCGGACGTCGAAACAGAATAATAACAAATAAAAAAATAACGATCATGGGAAAAATTATTGGTATTGACTTAGGAACAACAAACTCTTGCGTTGCAGTATTCGAAGGTAACGAACCTGTAGTAATTGCAAACAGTGAAGGCAAGCGCACCACTCCTTCAGTAGTAGCATTTGTTGATGGTGGCGAACGTAAAATCGGTGATCCTGCCAAGCGTCAGGCTATCACGAACCCCACCCGTACGGTTTTCTCCATCAAACGTTTCATGGGCGAAAACTGGGACCAGGTACAGAAAGAAATCGGCCGTATGCCTTATAAAGTAGTAAAGGGTGACAACAATACTCCGCGTGTAGACATCGACGGACGTCTCTATACCCCGCAGGAAATCTCTGCAATGATTCTGCAGAAAATGAAAAAGACTGCCGAGGATTATCTGGGACAAGAAGTGACAGAAGCTGTAATTACCGTCCCCGCATACTTCTCAGACTCCCAACGCCAGGCTACGAAGGAAGCCGGTCAGATTGCAGGTCTTGAAGTGAAGCGTATTGTGAACGAGCCGACTGCCGCAGCTCTTGCTTACGGTATTGACAAGTCTCACAAGGACATGAAGGTTGCCGTATTCGACCTTGGTGGTGGTACATTCGATATCTCTATCCTCGAATTCGGTGGCGGTGTGTTCGAAGTATTGTCAACCAACGGTGACACTCACCTGGGTGGTGATGATTTCGACCAGGTAATTATCGACTGGCTGGTTCAGGAGTTC
>ENA-OQCX01000081-OQCX01000081.1-human-gut-metagenome-genome-assembly--contig:-NODE-81-length-47034-cov-10.760356_pt1 | contig 47034 bp, 48 predicted proteins | sample MGYA00242762_ERZ504587 | MGnify/ENA primary metagenome ERZ504587 (study PRJEB26092, sample SAMD00036337) | human gut metagenome | host: Homo sapiens | study: EMG produced TPA metagenomics assembly of...
TTTTTCATTAATTTTGCACCCATTCCCATCCGGTTCCGTCATACTCAAAATGGTTTACGACACCGGTACTATAAATCAATTTGTCGTTGTAATCGTTTGTGAAATCAACATCTGCGGTCTCACCGGCCACAATCTGTGTCTCTATGCTGTCAGAGGAGGTCACCTGATAACTGCCTGCGGCATATACCTCCTTTACTATCACCCTTGACCCTGCCGGAATATTGTCAATAACTACACTCTTAGACCCTGTACTGTCAAATCTGATTGATGCAATATCTGAAAACACCACATTGCCATCCCTGTCATAGGCTCAACATCAAATGCAAACACCGGCTCCCCGAGTGCTGTATTGTATGTCTTTAATGTTTTATTAATCTGTAGGCTTCCCATAAGCCCGGTCTGTTCAGGCTTCAGCTCTATATCGATATCATCATATATCCATGAATCCGAGCCGCTTCCTGTCATGGCAAACTCATTATTAGGAGCCGAAACCAGATACGGCACAAATGTGTATCCAAACCTTGCCGAATTAGCCGGCTTTGCGTACACCAGATACAGTCCCGTCTTAACATTTGTGACGGTTCCCTTTCCATTTGAGACATCTATCGTCTCATCTGCTGTCAAAGAACCTTTGTCTGCAATGTCCGAAGCTGTCTTTGCCATCTTTTCCCAGTCATCTGCGGTAGTTTTGCTGCTGATATCTGATATAGATTTAGCCAGTTCATCAAACTGCTTCGTTGCAGTGTATGCATCGTTCTCATCTACATCTGCCACTCTGTAAAGCTCTACAGGAAAATCCACAGTGTACAAATCCTCCCATGTATCAGGGATATCAACTGTTATAGAGCATTTCTTATCAATATCAATATGCGTCCTTGCAAAAATGCTTCCACATGGCAGAGAAAATAAGACTATCGCTGCTATAGCTATACTGACAGCTCTTTTTATACTATTGTGCATTTTTCCTCCTTCCTGATTCTATCTGAATCTATACAATATCGTTTTACTAAGTATCTTACAAATTACAATATACAAAACCAGAAACAAAATACCAAGCACTATGGCTTCATGTAACGGCTGTATCTGCCTTACATCCTCGACAATAAGTCCCTGTGCATCATTCGCAATCCTGTGACCCCTGATAAGAAGCCTGTGGGAATTCACACCATACGGTGTACATGTGATAAGAGTACAGTAATCCTGACCTTCCTCAATCTTTAAGTCATTAAGCTCATCAGGTAAAACTATCCTTATCTGATCAACCTCGTAGGTCAGCGTCTCACCAAGCACATACAGCTTGAAGGTGTCACCCTCCGCCATCTGGTCAATATCCGTAAAAAGCTTAGATGACGTAAGTCCTCTGTGGCCTGAAACAGCACAATGTGTGCTTGCTCCGCCAACCGGAAGCGATGTGCCCTCGATATGGCCAACACCTATCTGAAGTATTGTATTATCTGTGCCATGGTAAATCGGCAATGAGACATTGATGGACGGAATCTCAACATAGCCCATGACTCCTGTGCCAGATACATCAAGTAGGCTTTCATACTCTGCTCTGTCCGAATCAGACATATCATATCTGTCCTGCTTGCTTAAAAGCTTTTCATTGTAAGCCTCTGCCGCCTGTCTCATTTCTTCAAGCTTTTGTTCATCTGTATTGTCTACTGCATCGACATAGCTTGCGATTGCCCTTGACTGATGGAATGAATTCCAGTAATCACTCACCGTCGGGTATAGCAGTAAGGACAGTCCTGCAAGAAACACTATGACAAACAAAATAGTTGATAATTTTCTTCTCATAGCACTCTCCTTACTGTTATCATTTGCATAATATAATTATGCCTATTGTAACTGCCACGAACACTAAAGTGGCTCATGGCAGATATATTTTATCATAAAATGATATTATTTAACACGCTTCTTTGTTACAAGAACAATTCCGCCACCTACAACTAATATAGCACCGATTACATAAATTGCAACACGTCCGGCACCACCGGTTGAAGGAAGGACTGAGCCTTTAAGTTCTGTACAGGTGTGCTTAAGCTGCCCTCAGCTTTATCTGCTTTAAGTGTAATATTACCGGTCACCTTATCTCCGCTTAATGAATTAAGCTCAGGAGCATCAGACTCAATTGAGTGGTCTGCTGTGATTGTGAATGCAATATCATTTGCAGTATTGTATTCATCAGGAGTCTTTGTCTCCTTAAGTACATAATCACCATCATCAAGACCGCTGAATGTGAAGACATCATTCTTATCACCGGAAATTACCGCTTTGATTTCTTTGTCTGCTTCGCCTTTAATCTTTTTATAAAGAGTGAACTCTGCACCATCGAGTGCTTTATTGTTCTCATCTACCTTGTTGATTACAACCTTGTATGTAAATACGATTACTGTATCTTCCGGAGTCTCCCCTTTGTCTCCCTCTCCGCCATTGTTAGGGTTGTTAGAGAACTCAAGCTTAACCTTATTTGGGTTTCCTTTTGAGCCGATAACAGCATTCTCATTGAGAGTTGCATTATACTCAACTACAACCTTATCACCATTTTTAGCTTCAAATCCCTCTGCTAAAATATTGTCACATGTAAAAGTAAGCTTTTTGCCAGCTGCGTCATAATTTGTTGTAAAGAATGATGTAACATCCTTATCACCTAATTTGACAGTAACAGTTCCCTCATTGAAATCAAGTCCCTGTGAAAGAGTATCATCAAATTTGAGGAAATATGACTTATATGACTCAACATTTACAGGTAATGTAGCTGTAAGCTGGAATGGAACCACATCTCCGATATCATAATCGGCTGAATCCTGCCATCCGGTTGTATCACCGGTTGTGTCATTTGTATCTTTTACTTTCTTCTCAACAGAAGGTACATCTGTCTTTGGTGTGATTGTTGTATCAGCAACGATATTGAGAATATACTCTGTGTAAGCCTCGTCACCTGTTAAAGAGCTGTCCTTATCCTTGATGAGATAGTAACCAGGCTCAAGTCCTGTAATCTCAGTCTTGGCATTGTCCTGTGTTACTGAAACAGAACCTGCTACTGTAGTGCTTAAAGCTTGAGCAATTTTCTGTGCCTCTGCCTTAAGGGCTGAAGAGTTTGACTGCATTCCTGAAAGCTTCTCTACATAAGTTTTTGCATCATTAGCAAGATCTGTCTTTTTGTCTGCCTTGATACCGGTACCCCAGTCAACGTTTGAAAGTGTTGTCTGTGATTTTGAAAGATCTCCCTTTAAAATCTGGTAAGCCTCATAAGTGTGGCCTGCCTTTGCCTCATTAACCGTGATGGTAAATGTTTTTTTGGCGCCTTCGCCTCAGCAAATACTGTAACGCTCATTGCAAGTGTAAGTATCATTGCAAGAACTAAAGCAATGCTTCTTTTGATCGTTTTCATATTGCATTCTCCTTTTTATAATGTTTCATGTTTTTTATAGAAAAGTGTTATTACGGCTATTGCTATAAGCACAACTCCACTTAACATATACAACCATCTGTTACCGCTTCCACCTGTTTCCGGAAGCTCATACTCTATGAGTTTGTTTGTAATCTCAACAGTACCGGACTCTATTGCATTGGCGCTGCCCGGTGCAACGTTTGCATCGGTCTTTGTGATTTGAGTACCATTTATATCCTTAAATATATATGAAACATCATAGCCTGACATACTGTTGTTCTGATTTATTCCAACCTCTGTCACATAATATTTATATGTGGTACCGGTCAGAATACCATTTTCATTTACATCCTGCAATGGCAGATTTTCAAATACATATGACCATTCACCTGCCGAATCAGCTGTCAACTCAACCGGACTGCCATACTTCTTATCATTATTAGCTGAATCCACCTGATGCAGCTGCAGATAAATCTTTCCATCAGTCTTGTCTAACGGATTATTCTTAGAATCAGTCCATTTTTTATCGACTGAAATGCTGGTGGTCGCAACTGCTACATCCTCATAATAGTACGGTGTATTTACCTTTGCCATATCACTTCCCTGTAATGAGCTGTTTTCAGCTACAACAGGATGTGCTGAGTTATCTGCACTGAAATAGAAATACTCCTTGTGTGGCTCTGCCGAGAGTATGTAACCATCCGGTGCCTTTGTCTCAACTATGTAATACTGTGTATTATACTCCAGATTGTCAGTACTCATACTGATATCAATTCTGCCGTTCTTATCGGTGGTATACTTACCTAACGGCGTATAAGAGCCATCCGGTGTGTATCCAAACAATTCAAACTCAGCGCCCTCAAGCTGCCTTCCATAATCATTCTTATCTACCTTATACAAGGTAAATGTATTGCTCTTAATTACTCCGGCAGATGATTTTGACTCTTTGTAAACTGTCCGGTTATCCTTTCTGTCTTCTCCCTTTTCGATGCCCTCAAGCTTTGCTGTATTGCTGACATCCATCTTTATAGTATTGTATTGATCCGGCGTACCAAGCACCTTTGCATTCACCTGATATGTATAAGTAAGCATTATCGCCTTGCCATCAGGTATATCTGCACTGATTGTCCTGTATGATGTATCATTCCATTCATACGTGCCATCTTTAGTTGTATACGCCCACTTACAGCCATCTACCGTATCGCCTGCTTTGTATGTGCAATCATCCTGCTTTATTGCCTGCCTGAACTGAACAGTAGCCGGCATTAGATCTATATACCACAATGCCTGTGGGCTGAATGTCATCGTCTTGAATTGAAGCACATCTGTTAGCTTTAATGTATCACTATTATGCAGATAGTCCTTGCCATCAGGGTTTATTATAACTGTATAACGCAGCCTGTGATTATCCTCATCCCACTTGAAGTTCTTGGAAACAACCTTATCGCCCTCAGTAAGATTATCACTACCAGACTCGCCAGGCTTTGACATGGTCTGTGTCTGTTGAGCCATCCCATATCATTGTTTGTATTCGAGGATGCTGTAGCCATATTCTTATAATCCACTGATTTACCGGCCTCAAAATTCTCAAAGTCATCTATCGTACACTTATATACTACATATATGTGAGAGTTCTCAAACCAACCATGTATCGTTGTATTGTTCTCATCAGGCTTTGTAACCCCTGTAACAACGGTATTAGTGGACTCATCTAACGTTGTACTTGTTTGAATTCCGTTTATGAACCAGTCGCCGTCAGTTACGGTATGCAATGTACCGTCAAAGTCATAATCTGTAAAGCCATCGTTATTCGGATATGCCAGCATTGTCTTTACGCTCTGCAGTGTGACACCATCCGGAAGCTTATCAGTGATGGTATACTCTGTAGCATCAGCATCCATAAGTACATCAACGCGCCATGTGAGTGTTCCATCGCTTTCTGTTGTTTTCAAATAAGTCTGACTTGTATTACCGTTTCCATCAGTCTTTACAATCTTTGATGTCGTATGGCTGTAAGATGCAGATGCACTTGAATTTAAAGCTTCAAATTTATTCACATATTCAACTCTTCCACTTGGCGTTGTGTCGGCGGTTGTGCTGTATGTAAATGCGACTGTCCTTTCACTGTTGCTTATCGGATAATCCTTATTAAAGCTGATATTTACCGAGGTAAATCTGTAGTCATCAGCTTCTGATAATATACTAAAATCGGCCGTTTTTGACTTATTATTCTTATCCAGATATTTAACAGTAATGTCACCGATATATCCATCAAACTTTTCCTTAACCTGACTTACAAAATCCTTCATCTGGGTATAAGTCATGTAATGACAATTCTTCCGGGATTTGGATGACATTGTATCGGCTATGCCAAACTCTTTAGGAAATCCCGATGCCGGAATTGTAAATTTTGCTTGCCACTTTAAAGTATACAGCCCGTTATCTGTCTTTTGAGCTTCAACAAGCCTCTTCGTAATATCCTGCTTTGTTTTTGGAACATTTACACTTGAAGAACCATCATATGACTTATCATCCTTAGTAAGGGTAGCCTTATTATTAAATTTCTGGTCATCAAATGTCCGCAATGCGTCTGTATAATATTTGACAGTATACTTATTGCAGTTCTTGTTACCATCTGTAGGATTAAATGTAACCGATGTCACCTTGCCACTGCTGTCTTTGTTAATTGTATATCCGTCACTAGGTGATATATCAATGCCTGTAATTTTATCAAACATATCATCTGTCAGGACAGCTCCCGCAATATCCTCACAGCTTTTATTTACTGTAACCGTCCAGATAATCCGGTTATTAGTCTTATCATATTTACCGGATTTCTCTATAAGATTTTTGTAATACTTCACATAGCTGCTTGATGTATCTATGACAGTTTCTTTTGATTTTTGGTCTGTTGAATTACCTGTAACGAAATTAGTTGCCTGCCATGTAGCATTATTTCCCAAATCTCCGGCATTGGTCAGGTAATACCTGTATGTAATAGAACAACTCTCACCTGCACTTAATTTTGGAAGCTTTGCAGTAAGTGTTGCCTTTCCCGCATCTGCCGGGTCATCCTTTCCTGTCGCCTTTGCAGTATAACTACGGTCAACAGCCTGACCGTTTTTCTTTATGCTGTAGGTAAATCCGGTAGTATCAACCCTCATACCATTGCCGTTAAATTCATCTGTGATTTCGATATCATCAGGTGTACCTTTTGTAGAGGACACATCCACAGTAAACTCAACATAATAATTACCATTTTCATCAATACCAATATTATTATTATTTGTATTGCTCTTCTTTACAGAAATATCGTAGTTTAAGGAATCATTTCCGTTCCAGTGGATATTATCCTTGTCTACTGTTATGGTAACATCACCACCGATATAGATATCCACATCACCGGAATCATTGGTCTTGCCCTCGCCAAGAGCTTCTGCCTTTGCCCAGCCTTTTATATCGCTGCTGTTACCCTCAATATAACCATCTGCAAACTTGATAAGAATTGCATATGTACCATCCTCATTCTTGATATATCTGTACTGAAACTGTTCCTTATCGCCGTTGTCATCACATTTTGTCTTCCAGTAATTGCACAGCTCATCCGGAATAGTCACCGATGGATCATAGACATAATAGTAATTCTTAACAGTATTGCCATTGGCATCTACCGTATCATTCTTTCCGATTCCAAAGTCCAACTGAACCTCAAGCTTGAACTTCTCGCCGTTCCAGTCCACCGGTTTGCCCTCACTTGACATTTTGGTATATGAGCCATTTGATTGCAGTTTTTGAAGATTAACATAGTTTTCTGTGACATTATCTATGGTAAAATCCTTCTGATTCTGATCTGCTGCTGATGCAGGTTGTATAAGTCTGTATGCAGTAATGCCCAGCACTATAACAGCCATCGATATAATAAATGTAGCAAGCTGTCTACGTCTTCTCACTCTTTTAAGACGTTCTTTGCCGAGACGTTCCATATCCTTATCCATTCTGCATCCTCCTTTCATAGAGTTATATATAATTTCATTTAATTAATCTCTTAATCATTATTCAACAGCTAATATATTACACCTTTTGGTCACACAACGGTCACACGGGACTTTAAATCGGGATTTTCTATTTTTTTACCAAAAAGTTTCAAATAACACTAATCAATTTTGCCAATTTTAGACAACGGCCAGATGGCAAATGTGATTTTGCCGACCACCTGTTCCTCTGAGACACAGCCTATAGCTGTATTTCTCGAGTCAAGTGATACGCTTCTGTTATCGCCCATCACGAAAATTTTCGACTCCGGAACCTGATAAGGCAGCTCTATATTGCAGTCTCCTAAAGCTTTTTCCTTGAGATACGGCTCATCAATCGCAATATCGTTTACGTAAACAGTTCCATCATCCGATATATTGACCCAGTCACCCGGCATCGCAATAACTCTTTTTACAAGTATCTTGTTATTGTAATAAAAAGCTATGACATCTCCTGTTTTAAAGTCATGTCCCTTTGATGCCATAAGCACCTGCCCCTCCTGTAACGTCGGTGACATAGAGGTTCCGGTCACCTGCAAAATCGGAAGCCACAGGTTTGCGACCAATATTGCTGCCGCTGCCACTACCACAAGTGTTCCTACGGTATTGAAGAGTGTTGCTGCAAATTTGTTGTTATACTTCACTCTTCTTAGCTCCTGACGCAGCTCCTTTATGCCAAGATCATCGCTATAACGGTCATAGTCGTCTGTCATGATACTGCGATAGCCCGATGTATCTTCAGTCTTCTCAGCACTTTTATTCTCAACTTCTTTATTCTCAACTCTGTTTTCTTCTGAAACCTTCCTTGATATTTCCTTTTCTATATGTACAGATATATCCTCCGGCCGGTTTTCTTTTTTAGTTTGCTGATATTCCTTTTCTATTTCAATATTTTTTTCTATATCAATGGTTATATCAGGTGCAGGTGTTACATATTTGACCGGAATTATTTCCGCTATTTCCTGTGATATATTTTCATCAACATTTTTGGTCTGCTTATGTACCTGCGTTACTTTTTCAGATGACTTAACAGATGTTTCCATCATATGTGCCAAAAGTAAATCAAGCTTATCCTCATTGGTAAGTGGTTTCTGTTCGACATCCTTCAGCTCCTCATCTTTGCTTAAATCCACTACATCAATATTATTTTTGCTTTCTGCAACAGCTGCAGTATTGTTATGATTAATCTCTGCAACTACCTTTTTATTGTATTCAGCATCTGTGTAGCTTTTTGTCGAATTTGTAAGGTTAGCTGATTTATTCTGCTTAATTTTCTTCTGTTCTCTTTTTTTTCTTAGCTCAATGTACTTTACAGCAACTCTTGCCAGAGCATATATTGCCTTTTTATATATTTTTTCTATCATTCTTTTGTCCAATTATCCATTCATAAACACAAAATATTGCTTCTATATTATTTTCTTGTCAGATTATTTGAAGCCATTGATATTACAGCAGCAAATTTTTGGATTTCCTCTGTTGCTGACGTGAGTTTGTTAATTGCAGCATTGATATCACCCGATGTCTTTACCTCACGCTCAAGTGTCTGAATATGTTTTTTTGTCTCGTCAAGCTCTTTTCTTAAGTGTTCAACCTCTTTACTTCTGTCTAAAAGCATCTCTAGCAGCTCACTTCTGCTCAGCTTCTTTAATTCTTTTGCTTCCATATTCACAACCTCCATATATCAAAACAACCAAAGAATAGCTTACTATATCTTTGGTTGCCCTTTATTATCTGTATTATATTACAAAATTAAAATTCAAATTTCTTTGCAAAATAAGCATCAAGCTCATCAATTGCGATACGCTCCTGCTCCATTGTATCACGGTCACGCACTGTCACGCAGTGATCTTCCTCTGAATCGAAATCATATGTCACGCAGAATGGTGTTCCTATTTCGTCCTGACGACGATATCTCTTTCCGATTGTTCCTCTGTCATCATACTCACAGTTGTATGTCTTTGACAGCTGTGCAAATACCTTCTCAGCGCTCTCATTGAGCTTCTTTGACAGTGGAAGCACTCCAATCTTTACTGGTGCAAGTGCAGGATGGAAATGGAATACTGTTCTTACATCCGGCTTCTCCGGTGTACCGATATCCTCCTCATCATAAGCTGCACAAAGGAAAGCGAGTACTACACGGTCAGCACCGAGTGATGGCTCGATAACGTATGGCAGATATTTCTCATTCTTCTGGTCATCAAAGTATGTGAGATCCTGTCCTGAAACTTCCTGATGACGTCCGAGGTCATAATCTGTACGATCTGCAATGCCCCACAGCTCGCCCCATCCGAACGGGAATAAGAACTCGATATCTGTAGTTCCCTTTGAATAGAAGGCTAACTCGGCAGGATCATGATCACGCAGTCTCATCTCATCCTCCTTGATTCCAAGAGAAATCAGCCAGTCGCGGCAGAAGCCTCTCCAATACTTAAACCACTCAAGGTCTGTTCCAGGCTCGCAGAAGAACTCAAGCTCCATCTGCTCGAACTCACGTGTTCTGAAGGTGAAGTTACCAGGTGTAATCTCGTTACGGAATGACTTACCAACCTGTCCAATACCGAATGGAATCTTTTTACGTGATGTACGCTGTACATTTTTAAAGTTTACAAAGATACCCTGTGCTGTCTCAGGACGAAGATATACTGTATTCTTAGCATCCTCTGTAACACCCTGGAATGTCTTGAACATGAGGTTGAACTGTCTGATATCTGTGAAATTGTGCTTGCCGCATGATGGACATGGAACATTGTGCTCCTTGATGAAATCTACCATCTGCTCGTTTGTCCAGCCATCAACTGATGTCTCAAGCTCAATACCATTGTCCTGTGCAAAATCCTCGATGATTTTGTCGGCTCTGAATCGCTCGTGGCACTCCTTACAATCCATAAGCGGATCTGAGAAGCCGCCGAGATGTCCTGATGCAACCCATGTCTGAGGATTCATGAGGATGGCACAGTCTACACCTACGTTATAAGGATTCTCCTGGATAAATTTCTTCCACCATGCTCTTTTTACGTTGTTTTTAAGCTCTACTCCCAGGTTTCCATAATCCCATGTATTTGCAAGACCTCCGTAAATTTCTGAGCCCGGATATACAAATCCTCTTGCTTTTGCTACCTGTACGATTTTGTCCATGGTCTTTTCCATAATTCTTGTTTCCTCTCTATCTTATGATTTTTATTCTTATTTAAAATTAAATAACGATTTAACAATCCGAATTGTAATAGATTTTATTTATAGTTTATTTAAGTATTAATGCACTAATCTATTTATCAGTCTGCTTATATACTACTTATATATAACATATGTGACATATGACACCGGCACCGAATTATCCTCCTCGCTGTCAAAGTCGAATGTAACCTCGTTATCTTCCTTGACCGAGTTTAATATATCATCATCGCTGACACTGTCATCCGCTCCGTTTTCCGTTCCTTCCGTCGCATCGGATTTTACTGCTTCTGTGCCCTCTGTGACACTCTCTGTCCCTGTAGGCTGTGAGGCAAGCATGCTGTATTTGTCACCAATCGCAACTGTATTATCATCTACAAGCTTTACATTGTCGACAGATACATATAATATTTTGCCTTTCACATGCAGATTTGAACTGCCCTCATAAATAACTACCTTGTAGCCGTTTTCATCCAGAAACTCAGATGATTCACATTTCTTTGCCTTACCATCATCTATTGCAGCAAAATCAGTCTTGAAATCATATCCGGCTGCCAGAGCCTCTGCAATAGTCCCTGAAAAGAGCTTTGTCCCATTAAAATCAGTATATTCGTCAGTTGAAGCATAGCTCATGGTAAGTGATGCTTTCTTTTTCTCGACAGTCAGCTTTTTGAGCTTGACCGAACCGTCATTTTTCTTATTGTAATCGTCTATTGACTTGTCAACATAGCTTTGTAAGTCATCCTGCTTGTATGTAGCTGTATCAAAGTCCTCGACATCCGTAGATACCACACTGCCGTTTTTTGCAACAAACACCGTGCTGTCCTTGGTATAATAATCTGTACCGCACCCGGCAAGCAAACCGCATGTCGCAATAACAGGCAACAGCATTGATAGCTTTTTATTCATAGCTGCCTCCTAAAATATAATCTATGCCATTATACCCTTTTGTATATATGATTTCAAGTATCATATTTAAAAGAGCAATTACAGTAATGCTTATAGCTTAAACAACGATATACATGGTATCTATTAATTATTTCATGATTTAATTTCTTGCTTTAATTTATCAAAGGAAAGCTGCTGATTTAAAATCATGATGCACATAGATTGAAAGATATTCCTTCATTATGCTCCTCAGCTCCTCAAGCACATCATCTGACACTGCAAACCTGTATAGCTTTGTGATATCTGCTGAAACAATATACTGCATGGTATAGAGTGTATCACTTAGTATATGCCTGCCCTGCACCTGCGTGCCACAGTTAGCGCAAAACACGCCTCCGCGTCTTGCCGAAAAGACATTAAGTCCTTCCCTTGAATGACAGTGTATACATGAAAACAGCGATGGTCCCTCGCCATTTATCGTAATAGCTTTAAGCTCAAAAACAGCCCTGACCAGCTCATTTTTATATGCCGGTGATTCAAGAGCCCTGAGTGATTGATAAAGGAGCTTTAACATATCCTTCTCGTCATTGTTCTCCTGACAAAAATATCCGCAGAACTCCAGAAAGTAAAACCCGGTGTATACTGCTTCCAAATCCTGTGTCAGCTCCCTGAAATAGTTACTGATTGTGACCTTTGAAAGAGAATATGCGCTTTTACCCTCAAACAGCTCAAACTCACCGAACGAAAATGGATTGCTTCCTGCCATAAGCTGGCTGTTTGGACGTCTTGCGCCCCTTGCAAAGGCTGTGATTTTTCCCCGTTCCTTTGTGAGAATCGTTATTCTTTTGTCAAAATCCCCTACCGGCATGGCCGAAAGCACCATACCGGTCAACACTACACTCTGTGACATCTTAATCTTACTTTCAAAATACTATTCTTCCTCTTTGTATCCAAAGTTCTTGATGAGGAAGTCGCTGTCTCTCCAATCCTTCTTTACCTTGACCCATAGCTTTAAATTCACCTTGCAGTCAAGCAGTCTTTCCATCTCATAGCGCGCATTGGTGCCGATTTTTTTGAGCATGCTGCCCTGCTTTCCTATAATGATTCCTTTATGGGAGTCTCGCTCGCAGACAATTGTGGCATCCATATCTATAATAGAACCACTCTTTGTCTTTCTTGTTTTCATGCGGTCAATTCCTACGGCAATGCCATGCGGTACCTCATCATTTAAAGCATGGAGTGCTTTTTCCCTGATAATCTCAGCACAGATTGCACGCTCCGGCTGATCTGTGATGGTGTCCTCATCATAGAACTGTGGGCCATAAGGCAAATACTTAAATATAGAATTAATAACATCATCCGTATTCTGTCCTCTTAAGGCTGATGTAGGAATAATCTCTGCAAAGTCGTATACCTTGCGGTAGGTGTCTATATATTCAAGCACCTTTTCCTTTTCCACTGTATCTACCTTGTTGATAATCAATATAACAGGTGTATTAACCTTTTTAAGCTGCTCTATGATATGCTGCTCTCCCGCCCCGATAAAGTTGGTCGGTTCCACAAGCCACAGCACAACATCCACCTCATTTAATGTCTTTTCCGCTACATTGACCATATACTCGCCCAGCTTGTTTTTTGCCTTGTGTATGCCCGGAGTATCAAGGAACACTATCTGTCCCTTTTCCATATCCGTGTATACTGTCTGGATGCGATTTCTTGTGGTCTGAGGCTTGTTTGAGGTGATGGCAATTTTCTGACCGATAAGCCTGTTCATCAGTGTTGACTTGCCCACGTTTGGTCTACCGATTATTGTAACAAAACCCGATTTGAAATTCTGTATCATTTTTCCTCCTATGTGAATCTGTATTTATATAGCTTTTCAACATTCTCAAAGAGCCCTGCCGACTCTTTAATCATATTTTCATTGCCGATGACACATATACTGTCCTTCTTAAGTACTGCCTCTACAAGGTCTGCAAGCCTTCTGATATCCTCTGGCTGTGCATTTAGTATCTCATTTCTCTCCTTTTGAATCTGTCGTAGGTAATACCCTCGAGATATGCAGACAGTGATCTGCTACCCTTTGCTTCCGGATTCATAGGCGTATCAAGTGCACTGAAGGTACCGATAATATACTTGGTCATATCCCTCTCATCAGGCGAAAAGCTCTTTATATACTCAGGTATTCTGTCATAGACATCAAGTGTGTCTGAAAGGTTAGGGTCTCTATATGAGACAAAGTAGCTCTCTCCGCTTCTAAGGAATGTATTCATGCAGCCGTAAGCACCACCCTTTACCCTGACATTTATCCAGAGATAATCATAGCTTAAGATGATACGCAGCAGTCTCAGTGCTCCGGTGTATTCATAGCCCTCGCAGATGAAATCACCGGTCTTTGCCACATACTGTATCTGTGATGCATCGATAAATGCTTCCTTTGCTGTGTTAAAATGCACCTCTGCCTGATTGCCTATAGCACTCATTTTGTTAAATCCAGCTATAACTTTCTCCAATGATAGCTTTGCATTGCCATATGCTTCACTATTTCCGGTAAAGCTGATGAGCATTCTGTTTCTTGCAAACAGCTTTTTGGCTATTGCAGCAAGCTTATCTGACACACTCTCCGGTGACTCGAAAAGCTCCTTTTCTATACGGCATATAGAGCGGTAAAAAGCAATACCCTTTAGCTCGTCCTGATAAAGTGCATAGCGTGAGAAGCTCGACATGCTTCGCATAGCTGCAACCAGATGGCCTGAGCTGCTCAGGTTAGCCTGAAGCCTTGCCTTAATCTGTGCTACAATCTCGCCCAGTCTCTTTGTATCGGTAAAATCCGATGAAAGAAGCATCTGCTCCATAAGCTCAAGTGCCTTGTCAAGATTTTTCTCCAATACCTTCAGCTTCACCTCAAACTTAAAAACAAAATTATTTCTATCCTTAATATCCGGGTGGCTTGCAGTACCTGTGCTGATTCCGCCGGTATATATATTGGTCGCATTGGCTAAATCGGTATAGCTGTAATTTTCGGTACTCACCAATCCGAGTGCGTTTGTGAAAAAGCCAAGATAGCCAAGCTCGCTCTGTGCAAAATCACCTGCATCAAATAAAAATGATATATAATCAATGCCGTTTGACTCTATGTCATGGCGCACAACCTTTACATCTGAAAGTGTGTCCTCAATGTTTGAAAAAGGCATAGCCTCCTTTTTCATGTCAGCTCTTGTAAGCATCGGAAGCTTGCGCAGGTCCTCATCTGACGAAGGCTCCTCCTGATATTTCTTTAAATGCTCTGTCTCCTCAATCAGCTTGTCAATCTCTTCATCCGAAAGAGATGCCTTGTAATCGGAAAGCTCCTTTGCCAAAGCCTCCTCCCTCTCATTGCCAAGGCCACGCTTCGGCTTTACTGTGACAGATGAACCATGGGTATTGTCAAGCAGATATTCCTGTATAAGCTTTTCAAAATAATCCGTATCAACAGCCCTTCTAAGCTTGGCAAATGTATCAAGACACTCCAGATGTATAAAAGGCTTCATATCATCAAACAGCCAGCTGTCTAAGCAGTTTAACCCAAAAAGGAGTCCCTTAGGAAACTGTCCGAAGTCAGCCTCCCTGAACTTAAACTCACTGCTGTTGATTCCCGCAAGGAGTGCTTCTTTATTAATTCCTGTTTTAACAACCTCTTTAAGAGTGTTTTCTATAATGCTTTCAAACTCATCCGCCTGAGATGCATTGGCATTCTTTGCCACAAACGAGAACACCGGCTGCAGAATGCCCGCATCATATGAGCCATACACATCATCACCGATTCCCGCATCTATCAATGCCTGCTTCACCGGTGCTCCCGGTGAGCTGACAAGTGCATAGTCAAGCACATCAAATGCCTGATAGAGCATCTCATCAAGCGAATCCCCTACCACACGGTTATAAGATAGATAAGTCTTATTCTCCTGTGAATCATCCATGGTAATTGAATACTCTGCCTCAACATTCTTTATTTCATCAAATGCAGGCTGTTTATTAATTTCTGAATTAACTTTTTTATAATCATACAGGCTCAGATATTCCTTATCCAGCCACTCAAGTCTCTCGACAACATCCATATCACCATACAGATAAATGTATGAATTGGATGGATGATAATACTTGTGATAGAAGTCCAGATATGCTTCATACGTAAGCTTAGGAATATACTCCGGATTACCGCCTGAATCCTTGCTGTAGGTATTGTCAGGGAAAAGTGAGCGGTAAATCTGGCTTGAAAGCACCTCATCCGGCGATGAGTATGCTCCCTTCATCTCATTGTACACCACTCCGTTTATCTTAAGCTCATCATCCTTGCCTGTAAGCTCGTAGTGCCAGCCCTCCTGCTTGAAAATCTCCTCGTACTTTGTGATATTTGGATTAAACACTGCATCCAGATACACATCCATGAGATTCTTAAAATCCTGATCATTACAGCTGGCAACAGGATAAACTGTCTTGTCAGGGTATGTCATAGCATTTAAAAATGTATTGAGCGAGCCCTTTGCCAGCTCAATAAAAGGATCCTTTACAGGGAACTTCTTTGAACCGCATAGTGTGGTATGCTCAATAATATGCGGTACACCCGTCTCATCCTCCGGCGGAGTCCTGAAGCCTATATAAAAGATCTTGTTATCATCATTATTTGATAAAATGGCAATCCTTGCACCACTTTTTTTGTGTCTCAGAATGAATCCATCCGACTGGACATCCTCCACTCTGTGCTCATCTAAAATCTCGTATTCAGCCAAATCGTGAATCGTCATCAATTATTCCTCCTAAAATGCGATGATGATAGTATACCACATTTTTACATATTATAGTTAAATTATAAGTATATTTACCACAAAAAATCTGTTAACGTAATATTCTGCAACATCCAGCTTTAAAAGTCAGAGTCTATGCTCCTCTTCTGAATATTAACATCCACCTGCGGAAACGGAATTTGTATGCTATTTTTATCAAATGCTGTTTTAATTTCTTCTGTAAGCTGCCATTTTGTGTTCCAGTAATCCTCGTTCTTCACCCAGATCCTCGCGCCGAGCTCTATAGCGGAATCCTGCAGTTCGCTCACAAACACATTGCACGGCTCATCGTGAAGCATCGTATCTGCTGACGTGACAACAGACTCCAGTATACTCTTTGCAAATGCTAAATCTGTACTGTAGGATACTGTCACTCTCAAATCAAGCATTCTCTTATCCATCATAGATACATTTGTGATACACGAATCAGCAAGCTTTCCGTTTGGTATCATAACCATCTTGTTATCTATTGTCAAAAGCCTTGTATAAAACAGATTTATATCCTTTACAGTGCCCTCTGTACCACTTGAACCGTCAACTATGTAATCGCCCACGCCAAACGGCTTCATCAAAAGAATAAGCACTCCTCCTGCAAAATTTGACAGACTGCCCTGCAATGCCATACCTACAGTAAGTCCGGCAGAGCCAAGAACCGCTATAACAGAGCCGGTCGCCACTCCAAAGCCCGAAAGCAATGCCATGACAAGGATAAAATACAAAAAATATTTAATCACATTTGCCAGAAACGATGCCACTGCAGCGTCCATTCTGCTTCTATCAAATCCTTTTTTTATTATTTTTACGATTGATTTAATCACCTTAATACCAATAAGCAGTATCACAATCGCAACAACAAGCTGCACGAGAAAGCTTATAAGCGATGGCATATATTTCTCCAGATACGTCTTTACAATGCCCGGGTTTTCAATAACCTGCTGTACCTCGGTATTTGCAACCGGCACTGATACTTCACCAAGAATTTGTCTGATCATATAATCTCCTATATATTTCTTATATTTCTATTTCTTATATATCTTATAGCTCTTATATATTTTCTATATATTTTCTATATATTTCCTTATAACCCACTAAATCCCCCATATAAAATATGGGGGATCAGTATTTAAATCAAATATTAATTCACTATTTAATAACTCTCACTCTGAGCACTCCGTCAATGGCAGAAAGCTTCTCAACGGTAGAAGCATCAATAGCTGAATCAAGATCAAGAAGTGAATATGCATAGTCACCCTTGCCCTTGTTTGTCAGATCAGATACATTGATATCAGCCTCTGCAAGAGCTGTTGTAATCTGTCCAATCATACCCTTAACATTCTTGTGAAGGATTCCGACTCTGCCTGAAGCTGTGCATGCACCCATGCTGCAGTCAGGGAAGTTGACTGAGTGAACGATATTACCATTCTCCAAGTAATCTCTCAGCTCCTTTACAGCCATAACTGCACAATTGTCCTCTGACTCTGCTGTAGATGCTCCAAGATGAGGTGTTACGATGCAGCCCTTTGCTCCAACAGTTGTGTTGTTAGGGAAATCTGAAACATACTTCTTAACCTTTCCCTTGGCAAGTGCATCTACCATAGCCTCCTCGTCAACGAGAAGATCTCTGGCAAAATTTAATACGATAGCGGTTGGCTTCATCATTGCAATAGCATCAGCGTTTACCATCTTCTTTGTTGAATCAAGAAGAGGTACATGGATTGTGATGAAATCACAGTTCTTGTAGATGTCCTCAACATTGCTGATATGCTTAACGCTTCTTGAAAGGTTCCATGCGGCATTTACTGAGATGTATGGATCATATCCGTAAACATCCATGCCCATATGTACTGCAGCATTTGCAACAAGTACACCGATGGCTCCAAGTCCGATAACACCGAGCTTCTTGCCTGAAATCTCTGTTCCTGCAAAGTTCTTTTTCTGCTTCTCGGCTGTCTTTGCAATATTCTCATCGTTCTGGTTTGCAAGACACCAGTCGATACCTCCAACGATATCTCTTGATGCATAAAGCATTCCGGCAAACACAAGCTCCTTAACACCGTTTGCATTGGCTCCCGGTGTGTTGAATACAACGATTCCCTGCTCGGCACACTTGTCAAGCGGAATATTGTTTACTCCTGCTCCTGCTCTTGCCACAGCAAGCACCTTGTCACCAAGCTCCATGTCATGCATAGCGGCACTTCTTACAAGTGCTGCATCCGCATCCTTAATATCATCAACCTTTTTATAATCGTCAGAGAACAGGTCAAGGCCTACTCCTGCGATTGGGTTTAAGCATGTGTAATTAAACATTATGCATTCTCCTCCTCAAACTTCTTCATAAACTCTACAAGCTTCTCAACGCCCTCTTTTGGCATAGCATTGTAGATAGATGCTCTCATTCCGCCAACTGTACGGTGTCCCTTAAGGTTTACAAATCCGGCTGCAGTTGCCTCCTTTACAAACTTGGCATCAAGCTCTGCATCTCCTGTTACAAACGGAACATTCATGAGTGATCTGTCCTCTTTTCTTACTGTTCCCTTAAAGAGCTTGCTCTGATCAAGGAAATCGTAGAGAATCTTGGCCTTCTCCTCATTTCTTTCCTTCATAACTGAAAGACCGCCCATCTTCTTGAGCCATTTAAATACCTTGCCACAGATATAGATGCCGTAGCATGGTGGTGTATTGTAAAGAGAATCATTATCGGCCTGAGTCTTCCACTTGAGCATGGTTGGTGTGCCCGGTAGACAATCATCTGTGATAAGGTCCTCTCTGATAATTGCTATAACTACTCCGGCAGGTCCTACATTCTTCTGTACTCCGCCATAGATAACAGCATATTTTGATACATCTACAGGCTCTGATAAGAAGCATGAAGAAACATCAGCTACAAGGTTCTTTCCCTTTGTGTTAGGAAGCTTCTTGTACTTTGTTCCGTAGATAGTATTGTTCTCGCAGATATATACATAATCCATATCATCTGTGATTGGTAAATCTGAACAGTCAGGTATGTATGAGAAGGTCTCATCTGCAGACGAAGCAAGCTCTACGGCGTCTCCGTAAATCTTAGCCTCGGCAAACGCCTTTTTAGCCCACTGACCTGTGATAATGTATCCTGCTTTTTTATTTTTCATAAGGTTCATCGGTACCTCAGCGAAGAACTGTGAAGCACCACCCTGAAGGAAAAGTACCTTGTAATTGTCAGGTATATTCATAAGCTCGCGGAGATCTTTCTCGGCATCCTTGATGATGTCATCAAACCATTTAGATCTGTGGCTCATCTCCATAACCGACATTCCGCTTCCCTTATAATCCATCATCTCTGCTGCTGCTTCCTGCAATACCTCCTCAGGTAAAACTGCAGGTCCTGCTGAAAAATTGTAAACTCTACTCACTCTAATTTCCTCCTTGTGTCGCATTGTAGTCCTCTTCATCGAAAGACTCGTTGATAGGCTTGCCCGGTGCAACCATAGGCCATACCTTGTCATCTGAATCAATGATACAATCGATGACAAACGGTGTCTTGCTCTTTAAGGCATCTGCAAATGCTTTTTCAAATTCTTCCTGGGTCTTAACACGTCGTGCGGTGGCTCCCATTGCTTCTGAAAGCTTTACATAATCCACCCCATCATCAAGTACGGTTGCCGAGTAATGCTTCTCGTAAAAAAGAGTCTGCCACTGGCGTACCATTCCAAGTACATGGTTGTTTATTATAACCTCGATAAGAGGAAGCTTTTCTCTTGAAGCTGTTGCAAGCTCGTTCATGTTCATTCTGAAGCATCCGTCACCTGCAATATTGACTACAGTCCTGTCAGGATTAGCTGTCTGGGCACCGATTGCAGCACCGAGACCATATCCCATGGTACCAAGACCTCCCGATGTAAGAAGAGTTCTCGGCTTACTGTATTTGTAATACTGGGCTGCCCACATCTGATGCTGACCGACCTCAGTAACCATTATAGCATTTCCTTTTGTCATTTCATAGATTTTTTCAATAACAAATGGTCCGCTAAGTCCCTCTTTGTGATATGTAAGAGGAAAAGTCTTTGCATATGCAAGCACATGCTCTACCCATGAATTGTGGTCAAGCTGCGTAAGCTTTTCGTTGATGCGTGTAAGTATTTCCTTCACATCGCCTATAACACTCGATGTAACACGGATATTTTTATTAATCTCTGCTGCGTCTACATCAAACTGCAATATCTTGGCCTGGTCTGCAAACTTTTTAGGATTGCCAAGTACTCTGTCAGAAAAACGTGTGCCAATCGCAATCAAAAGGTCACACTCTGAAACTCCAAGATTTGAGGTCTTTGTACCGTGCATGCCAAGCATGCCTGTGTAATTATCACTTGTGCCGTCATATGCACCCTTGCCCATAAGTGTATCGCAGACAGGTGCATTTACCTTGTCTACAAACTCCTTAAGCTCTTTACTTGCTCCGGAGAGAACCACTCCGCCTCCAACAAATATATATGGCTTTTTGGATGCTTTTATGAGTTCAATTGCATTATCAATGTCACTGTCTGTAATTGTTTCTGTCTCACGCTCAGGAAGCTTAATTTCCTGCCTGGTGTACTCTACCAGATCTGCCGTAACATTCTTTGGAATATCCACAAGTACAGGACGGTCTGCCTTTTCTTGCTATATTGAAAGCTCTGCGTATTGTATCTGCAAGCTTCTCTACATCCTTTACAATAAAGCTGTATTTGGTTACAGGCGTTGTAATTCCGGCAATATCTATCTCCTGAAAGCTGTCCTTTCCAAGTAACGAGACTCCGACATTACATGTAATTGCAACAATCGGAATCGAATCCATGTAAGCTGTCGAAATTCCTGTGACCAGATTTGTCGCGCCCGGTCCGCTTGTAGCCAGACAGACACCAACCTTTCCGGTGCTTCTCGCATAGCCATCGGCCGCATGACTTGCTCCCTGCTCATGGGAGGTCAGCACATGCTTAATCTCCGGATGCTTGTAGAGCTCGTCATAGACATTAAGGATGGCTCCTCCCGGATAACCGAATACTGTGTCAACACCCTGTTCTTTTAAGCATTCTATAATAACCTGTGATCCTGTTAACTGCATCTTGTATTCCTCTTTTTCTTATACGAATCCTTATACGAAAATACGTAAAAGCTTTATTTCGCACTGAATTTTCTATCAAAATATATACTACGCGTTCTGCTCGCCCGGAAGTGCAAGGATGGCTCCTCTGTTTCCTGATGTAACAAGCGCTGCGTATCTCTTCAAATAGCCTGTTATAACCTTCGGCTCCCTTGGCTGCCACTTTGCTTTACGCTCAGCAAGCACCTCGTCTGACACATCGAGCTCAAGCTTCATGTTTGGAATATCAATCTTTATGATATCTCCCTCTTCAACCAGGGCAATCGGTCCGCCTACTGCGGCCTCGGGTGAAACATGACCTATTGAAGCTCCTCTTGAAGCTCCTGAAAAACGTCCGTCTGTGATGAGTGCTACAGAGCTTCCAAGTCCCATTCCGGCAATAGCGGATGTAGGGTTAAGCATCTCTCTCATTCCAGGGCCGCCCTTTGGTCCCTCGTATCTGATGACAACCACATCACCCTCTACGATCTTGCCGCCCTTTATTGCTGCAATTGCATCCTCCTCGCAGTCAAATACTCTTGCAGGGCCTTCATGAACCATCATCTCATCGACAACTGCTGAACGCTTTACTACAGAGCCGTCCGGAGCCAGATTTCCTTTAAGCACTGCAAGTCCTCCGGTCTTTGAATATGGATTGTCTACCGGTCTGATGACCTCAGGGTCTCTATTGACCGCATTCTTTATATTATCTCCAACTGTCTTTCCTGTAACAGTCATACAGTCTGTATTTAAAAGTCCGATATCAGCAAGCTCTTTCATGACAGCCCACACACCGCCGGCCTCGTTTAAGTCCTCCATATATGTAGGGCCTGCCGGGGCAAGGTGACAGAGATTTGGTGTCCTCTCACTGATTGGATTTGCAAAGCTGATATCAAAATCAAAGCCTATCTCATGAGCGATAGCCGGAAGATGAAGCATAGAGTTTGTAGAGCAGCCGAGTGCCATATCAACTGTGAGTGCGTTCATTATTGCATCCTTTGTGATGATATCTCTCGCCTTGATGCCCTTGTTGTACATATCCATAACAGCCATTCCGGCATGCTTTGCAAGACGTATACGCTCTGAATATACAGCAGGGATTGTTCCGTTTCCGCGAAGTCCCATGCCGAGTGCCTCTGTAAGACAGTTCATGGAGTTGGCTGTGTACATTCCTGAGCATGAACCGCAGGTAGGACATACCTTGTTCTCATACTCGCATACATCATCCTCTGTCATAGTACCTGCAGCGTATGAGCCTACAGCCTCAAACATTGATGAAAGGCTTCTCTTTCTGCCCTTTACATGGCCGGCAAGCATTGGTCCGCCTGATACAAATACTGTAGGAAGATTAAGACGTGCAGCCGCCATCAGAAGTCCCGGCACGTTCTTGTCACAGTTTGGAACCATTACAAGTGCATCAAACTGATGAGCGATTGCCATACACTCTGTAGAATCAGCAATCAGATCTCTTGTGACAAGGGAATATTTCATGCCTACATGTCCCATTGCAATACCATCGCACACTGCGATTGCAGGAAATACTACAGGAACTCCGCCTGCCTCTGCAACTCCAAGCTTTACAGCCTCAACGATTTTGTCTATATTCATATGGCCCGGAACAATCTCATTGAATGAGCTTACGATTCCGACCATAGGCTTTTTCATTTCCTCCGGTGTAAAACCAAGAGCATTAAATAAACTTCTTGCCGGTGCCTGCTGCATTCCGCTCTTGCGTTATCACTTATCATATTTTATCTCCTTATTTATCTCCGACTATTTCTTTGAGTACTTCATCATTACTACTGTATACATAACGATCTGCCTATCTATAACCTATTAGCTGTCTATTATAAGTCATGCAGCTACACACGTTCTGCGATGAGATCCCCCATCTGCGCTGTGCCTACCTGTGTGATACCCTCTGTAGTCTCACCCGGCTGTGGCATGATGTCGATTGTCCTGTAGCCCTCCTTAAGCACCTGCTTTACAGCATCCTCGATTGCCTGTGCTTCCTTGTCCAGATCAAACGAGTAGCGAAGCATCATGGCTGCTGAAAGGATTGTTGCGATAGGGTTTGCAATGCCCTTTCCTGCAATATCAGGAGCAGATCCGCCACTTGGCTCGTAAAGTCCGAACTTTGTATCGTTAAGGCTTGCTGATGAAAGCATACCGATTGAGCCTGTCACCATACTTGCTTCATCTGATAAAATATCGCCAAACATATTCTCTGTGAGGATAACATCAAACTGCTTAGGATCCTTGACAAGCTGCATTGCACAGTTATCAACAAGCATATGCTCGTATGTAACCTCCGGATAATCCTTTGCGACCTCCTCGACGATCTTTCTCCATAATCTGGAAGAATCAAGCACATTTGCCTTGTCTACGGATGTGACCTTTTTCCGTCTCTTCATGGCTATATCAAAGCCTCGCTTTGCGATTCTTCTGATTTCATTCTCATTGTATGTCAGTGTATCTGTGGCCGTAACAACTCCGTCCACCTCTTTTGTCTCTCTGGCTCCGAAGTAAAGACCTCCTGTAAGCTCACGCATAATCATCATATCAAAGCCGTCTCCGATGATATCGCTACGGAGCGGACATGCTGCAGCAAGCTCCTTGTACAGGTATGCCGGTCTGAGATTTGCAAACAGATTGAGCGACTTTCTAAGCTTTAAAAGTCCTGCCTCCGGACGAAGCTCAGGGGCCAGCTTGTACCATGGTGATGTCGCTGTGTTGCCACCGATTGAACCCATCAGCACCGCATCTGAATCAAGTGCAGTCGCAATAGCCTCATCTGTAAGAGGAACACCTGTTGCATCAATTGAGCAGCCACCCATCAGGATGTCTGTATAGTTGAAGCTATGTCCATACTTATCTGCTATCTTATCCAATACCTTCTTTGCCTCAGCGACTATCTCCGGTCCGATTCGTCTCCGGAAATTACACCAACTTTATATTCCATAATTTCTTACCTCTTTTATATAAAAATACATATTCTTATATTAAAGCATTAAAGTAGTTATTTCAATATGCCAGGATATTTTACTTTTTCATGCAATTTATAACCGCAGCTTATAATAACTGCATACTATAATAACAGTTTTTTATTATTATTGCAAGAGATGCGGATAATAAGAAAACCGCCACTTATGTGACGGCTTTACAAATATGCATTATTTAGCTGAATCCTCTGCTTTCTCAAGGTCAGCGATAGCTGCCTTCTGCATAGGGATACGGCAGTTCTTGTTGTTACCAAACTCAACGATTACAGTATCGTCCTCGATATCGATAACTGTACCGTAAAATCCACTTGTTGTAAGAACTGTGTCTCCTGTTGCAACCTCATTGAGCATAAGCTCCTTTTTCTTCTGTTCCTTCTTCTGTGGACGGATCATAAGAAAATACATAACTGCGAAAAGTACTACTAACCAGACAATCATTCCAACTGTTCCTGCTGCCTGACCGTTTGCTAAAATTGATGTCATCAATTGTTCCTCCTAAATATTCTATAATTGATGTGTTTTAAGCACTATTACCATAATACACGTTAAACGTGCTAACGGCAAGGCTTTTTTATCATTTTCGAGATTTTTTATATTTGCCTTCTAGCTCTGCTCTCCCTGTGTCATTCCATAGAGCTTTTCAGCCTTGTATGAGGCAAAACGGCCTGCATCAAGTGAATCCCTTATCTCTTCCATCATGTTGTTGTAGAAATACAAATTATGGAGCACGCACAGTCTCATTCCGAGCATCTCCTTTGCCTTTAAAAGATGCCTGATATATGCACGCGAATATGTGCGGCAGGCAGGACAGTTACAGCCCTCCTCAATAGGGCGCATATCCTTCTGATACTTCTGGTTGAACAGATTAAGCTTGCCGTGATTCGTGTATACATGTCCGTGACGGCCATTTCTGCTTGGGTATACACAGTCAAAGAAGTCGATACCTCTCTCTACGCCCTCAAGTATATTGGCAGGAGTTCCTACTCCCATCAGGTATGTAGGCTTATTCACAGGCAGATGAGGCACTGTCTCATCAAGAATATGGTACATTTCCTCATGGCTCTCTCCTACCGCCAGTCCTCCGACAGCATAGCCGTCCAGCTCAAGCTCAGAAATGCGCTTTGCATGGTCAATTCTTATATCATCATAAATAGCTCCCTGATTGATACCGAATAAAAGCTGCTCCTTATTGATAGTATCCGGTAAGCTGTTTAAGCGTGCCATCTCCTTTTTGCACCTCTCAAGCCAGCGCGCGGTCCTGTTTACAGAGTTTGTCACATACTGTCTGTCTGCAACGCTAGATGGGCACTCGTCAAATGCCATAGCAATCGTAGAGCCGAGGTTTGACTGTATCTGCATGCTCTCCTCAGGGCCCATAAAAATCTTGGCACCGTCAATATGCGAGTTGAAGTACACGCCCTCCTCCTTTATTTTGCGAAGACCTGCCAGTGAAAACACCTGGAATCCGCCGGAATCTGTAAGGATTGGTCTGTCCCACACCATGAATTTGTGCAGTCCGCCAAGCTCTTTAATTATTTTGTCTCCGGTTCTTACATGCAGATGATATGTATTTGACAGCTCAACCTGACACTTTATCTCCTTTAAATCGTCCGTAGAGACAGCGCCCTTTATCGCACCTACTGTTCCTACATTCATAAATACAGGTGTCTGTATATCTCCATGCACAGTATGGAATGTACCTCTCTTGGCACGTCCCTCCTGTTTTAGTAACTCATATTTAGCCATATTTTCGTTTAATTCTCCTGTTTCTTTTACTTATCGCCATTGCCTACGATTTTTCTGATTAATATTCCGTTGGTCAGCAATGTGTTATCTATGCAATGCCTCTCAAAAAGTACCTCGCCGTCCTTCGGCACCTCAATATCCTCATCAGAGCAGTTGACTATAACCTCCACATATGTATCCACCCAGCCCATCTTTCTGAACTGGATTACCCTTGGATTGTCAGCAAAATCGTCAGGAAAATGGAAGTTTCTGCCCTTTAAAAGCGGCTCACTCGCCCTTAAATGAATGAGCTTTGATACCATCTCAATGCGTTCCTTAAACCTGCCTGCCTCAATATCATCCACGGCATACATCGTCTGCAGTCAGGGTCATAGCTGCCCGGCATGGCAATCTCAGTGCCGTAATATATACATGGGCTGCCCGGCATAGCAAAAAGCACTGCAAGCTGTGCAAAGTACTGGTCGAGATTCTTTGTATCAGAGCGAAGGCGCTTTGTATCATGTGAATCAAGCAGATTGAAAAGCACATCATTGGTCTGCTGCATGTAGTTGGTATAACATCTGTTTATAGTATACTCAAAATCCTGATTCGTCTGGCTCTTATCTATCCAGAAATCCTTGATGCTCTCTCCAAGCGGATAGTTCATAACCGCATCGAACTCATCTCCACGCAGCCACGGAAGAGCATTATGCCATATTTCTCCCAAAATGTAAATATCCGGATTGATTTCCTTAAGCCTTGCCCTAAGCTCCTTACAGAAGCGGTGTGACACCTCATTTGCCACATCAAGGCGCAGTCCGTCGATATGATAATTTTCTACCCAATTGGCGCAGATATCGATAAAGTATTTTCTCACCGCCGGATTATTTGTATTGAGCTTTGGCATATTGTCAAAAAATCCAAACGTATAAAACTGTCCCTTTTTGGCCGCTCCATGCTTAAAGTCAAGAGGCCATTCATTGATCATAAACCAGTCATAATACTCTGAATCCGCTCCCTTTGCCAAAACATCCTGCCACGGTGCAAAATAATAGCCACAGTGGTTGAACACTCCGTCCAGCATTATTCTCATATCACGCTTATGTGCTTCTCCAACAAGCCTCTTAAAGGTATCTTCATCTCCAAAGCGTGGATCAATCTTTGCATAATCCGTTGTATCATACTTATGATTGCTCGGCGACTCGTTTATCGGTGTCAGGTAGATTCCGTTTATTCCAAGCTCCTTTAAGTAATCAAGCTTTTGAATGATTCCTGCGAGGTCTCCGCCAAAGCATTCCTCATTCTTGACCTTGCCTCTATTTCTCCACGGAACAACATAATCAGGATCTATCGAGTGGTCTCCATTGCAGAATCTATCCGGAAATATCTGATACCATATAGTGTCATTTACCCACTTCGGTGTGACCGGAATATCACACGGATTCATCCATGGAAATACAAAACACTGGCGGCTTCTGCCTCAAGTGCCATCTGCTCTGCACTCACGAAGCCATCCTCAAAGTAAAACCATCTCTCATCCTCTGTGATGAGCTCAAAATAATATTTAAGTCTCTTGAATGGTGGCTTTACCGTGGTGGTCCACCATATCTGGTGCTTTAATTTCTTTTTAAATATTATCGGCTGCTTATCGCCATTCCAGGTCTCACCACCGCCTAAGATACCGGCTGCGAACGGGTCACCGAGTATGATATTTACTTCCTTCACATCATAACCGGTCTTTATATTTATGATTAATTCATCCTCATTTAAAGGATAGCAGTAGTTGTCGTATGCCTGGTGAAATACCCCGTTAAATTCCATGTTTTCTCCCTCTTTTTCTGTCTTTATTGAAGTCGTTGTTGCATTGCTTCATTGTGGTTCTGAGGACGGCACGTATGTCGCTGCCACCGTGAGCGTCCACGCGCTGCCCTGTTCGCTACGCTACGCTGTTAAGATTCTGTACGAATTATGCTTATAGGCTTTCTTTTGCTGACGAAACCGTCGCTACTCGCCTCCGTGGCTCGATAGCTCCTTGCCCCGGCGTCCCTGCCGGTGCATTTCTGTGTATCGAAGCATAATTCTACAGACTCTAAACAGCTTCACTATTCGCTCTCAGGGCAACACGTGGACGCTCGCGGTGGCCGCGGCTTACGTGCCTTACGTTGTGGCAAAATTGCTACAAATGATGCTGCTTAATTATACTTGCTTAAATTATGCTTCGCCTAATTTGCGCTTTGCATATACAGGCATGCAAATATAGTTACATATATACATAATTATATACAAACATAGTTCGAAAGTTATCTAAATAAAATAATATCATAGTTTTCTTGACTATTCAACTTGGTATTACTTATAATATACCTATTATTATAAAAAGGAGACCATCATGGCAGGTTCATCATACGGAAATATTTTTAGGGTAACAACATGGGGAGAATCACACGGAAAGGGCTTAGGGGTCGTTGTGGACGGCGTTCCTGCAGGGCTTGAGCTGTGTGAGGAGGATATTCAGATATTCTTAAACAGAAGAAAGCCGGGACAGTCTAAGTTCACTACTCCACGCAAGGAGGATGATGCGGTTGAAATTCTCTCCGGTGTGTTTGATGGAAAGACTACAGGTACACCTGTTTCTATGGTTGTGTGGAATAAAAATCAGAAATCAAAGGATTACAGTGAGATTGCTTCGTACTATCGTCCGGGGCATGCTGACTTTTGCTTTGATGAGAAATACGGCTTCAGAGACTACAGAGGCGGAGGTCGTTCTTCGGGACGCGAGACAATAGGCCGTGTTGCAGCAGGTGCTATCGCTGTAAAGATGCTCTCGGGCCTTGGCATAAAATTTCTTACATACACCAGATCAATAGGTCCTGTTACAATTAATGAGGTTAATTTTGATGCCCATGAGATTTACAACAATTCGCTTTATATGCCTGATGCCGATGCAGCACTAAAGGCTTCTGAATATCTGGAGGAATGCCTTAAATCACTCAATTCCTCAGGCGGTGTGTGTGAATGTGTCATCACAGGTCTTCCTGTAGGGCTCGGTGATCCTGTATTCGAGAAAATTGATGCCAATCTGGCAAAGGCTATTATGTCTATCGGAGCTGTAAAGGGCTTCGAAATCGGCGATGGCTTTGATGCAGCAAAGGCAACCGGACTTACAAACAATGATGCCTTTATTATGAGGGATGGCGCTGTTTCAAAAGAGACAAATCACTCCGGTGGTACTCTCGGCGGCATGACAGACGGCTCACCGCTTATTTTCAGAGCTGCCATAAAGCCTACTCCTTCAATCGCAGCTACACAGCACACCGTAAATAAATCCGGTGAAGATATAGAGATTTCCATCAAGGGACGTCATGACCCGATTATCGTGCCACGTGCTGTTGTTGTTGTTGAAGCTATGGCTGCAATTACTATTGCGGATGCACTGCTTATGAATATGGGGGCACGCATGGATCGCATCACAGATTTTTATAAAAAATTATAACTTTGTCCTATAGTAAAAAGCATCTATCCGGTTTTTCCGGACAGATGCTTTTTATCTATTTCATTGGAACAATCTGTAATGTTTTTCCTAGTGAATTCAAAATATATTTTAGAATATATTTCCAAGAAGCAGCGGATTTAACAACATATACTGCGCATTAGTCACCCCAAAAGCCACAAGCGCCAGTGGCAGCACAATAAAAAGGACGCATGATATAATCACAGACATGCCGCTTCTTAAGTATTTAAACATCGCAAAAACAAACAGGCTGACCAGTAATCCCCCTATAAAGCGCATCAGCATTATGATAAGTATATACTGCCCTACCGATATATTCTGCGAAACACGCCACAGATGCTCCATACTTGCCGCCGGAGCATTAAGCCCCTGCGTGCCATATGCCGAAAGCACATTGCACAGCCGCACAATATATACAAGTGCAAATGCTGTGACAGTGCCCAAAAAGCCAAGTATGCATTTGATTCCCATATGCTGCTTCCTGCCACGGCGGGTAGTCCTTAAAAGACGGATTTCATGGTTTGCATAATCCGCTCCACATATACCGCAGGCGATTGCTATTAGGAGAATAACATACACAAATGCCTGTGCTGTATCACGGTTTTTGAAGTCTGTTCTATCGGTAAGGATATCATAGCCCTTTTCAAAAAACAGCCAGCCCTCATTTAACGTCTTAAGGTAATCCACATGTGCTGTAAGCTTGTTGAATGCCTCCTGTCTGCTCAGTTCATCCTTGTACTTTATATTGATATAGCTTTCTCTCTTCCCCTGTGCCATATCGTAAGCAATGTCATCTGACAGCCGGTCGTATTTTGCTCTTTCTTCATCCAGAAGCTCATTGGTTTTGGCAGTTAAAGATCCATAATATTTGTCCATATATTCCTTGTAATACACCTCATCAATTGAGTCAAAGGAAAGCTTCTCTGCCGGATTCCACCATACCACAAAAAGAGCTGCCGCAATCAAAATAATTAACACTTTTCCCGGAACAAGTGCCTTATAGCATTCGTGCAAAAATAATGATGTATGACAGCCTGTATTTTTACCGCAGACAAAGCCGGGCAATATAAGCTGCTTTTTTTCATGCACCGAATTGAGATAATTTGTAACCGCAAAAATACATACTGCTATACACACAAGCCAGAACAAGCCATACAATACCCCGGTATTAAGCGGATATCCAAACAGATTGATATTGACATAATCAGAAAAAAGTCTGCCTGTCCTGACTCCATACATGATATTTATGTACTTAAGGAAGGCCAGGAAGCTGGTTCCTGATATTGTTGTGTAGCAGATAGCCTCAATAACCACGGTCACTGCAGAAGCAACGAACACAAATATAATATTGTCAAGCGCTGCGCATATCAGCATAAAAAACAAGCCAAGCAATATAAAGCTTATTATTTTCACAGGAAAATAGCATGCCAGAAATTGTCCTATACTAAGCTTAAACGGACTGCCATAGTACAGATAAACACTTTGAAGCGGACTTTTCAGATTTATCGGATTGTAAAAGCACATGCTTATGACTGCATTGATGCCATACAACAGCAAGGTGATAAGAATGACCGCCATAATCATCACAAATGACTTTGACGCCATAAGCTGCCTTCTGCCCCTTGCAGTTGTTCTAAGCAATGCAAGCTGGTTCTCGCTTTTTTCATAAAAAACAAGGTTGAGCGCAATGATAAAAAGCATAATCACTGCCACATAATCCGTGAGCTCATTGTCTGTAATATTCAAAAGTCCCGATGCATCCATAACCTCAGGCACTGTGCTTCAAGCTTACTGTAGACTCTGCTCGTTTTAGCAGCATTTTTCTCTGCGAAGCCTCCATTGCCGGAAAACTTATTCATAATCGAAATCTCGTCAGCCTTTTCATTGACGGAGTCAGATACTCATCATAAGAAAGACATGCCAATGCTTCCTTGTATACCCTGCTGCACAGACTAATCCTGCCGTAAGCTTCTGCCGTCATCTGCCTTTGTTCAATTTCCGGCAAAACCTCCTCACGGCTGTAATTGCTTATTTCGCCATACAGCGCACTGTAATCCTTACCTGTATACCCATCATCATTTACGGTATTCATGGTATACAGTCCAAGAACAGGATTAAAAACAAGCAAGAACAAAAGAATAAGCACTGTTCTTTTAGTCAATAGTTTACATATTTCGTTTTTTACTATATCCATTTTCAGTCCCCATTAAGATACAAATACAAGTCCTCAAGATTTGGCCGCACAGCCTCCTTCTGCCATCTGCCATCATACGAATCGGCAATAATGCGGGCTATGACACCGTCTGCATCCCTTGAAATATTGCTCACCTTGTATCCGGTGTTCACCTCATCTATCTCATTATCCGATAAAAAAATATTCCATACCTTTCCATCCAGCTCCTGAAGCAGCTTTGACGGAGAACCACTCCTTATTATTTTACCGTTGCTTAACATAACTATCTCTTTGGCGATAAACTCTACATCCGTAACCACATGAGTCGCAATAATAACAATCTTGTCCTTTGCAACCTCTGATATCAGATTGCGGATTCTGATTCTCTCCTTTGGGTCAAGCCCTGCCGTTGGCTCATCCAGTATAAGTATGCCGGGATTGCCTATGAGTGCCTGTGCTATCAGTGCTCTCTGCTTCATTCCGCCCGAAAAAGCTCCAAGCTTCTTTCCAAGGACATCATCAAGCTTTACCATGCGCACATAGTGATCTATATCTTCCCCGGCTTCACTCTTTTTTAATCCTTTCAGGGATGCCATAAAGTAAAGAAAACGCCTAAGACTAAGCTCCGGATATATATTCTGCTGCTGCGGCATATATCCGAGAAGCTTCCTGTATTCACTTCCAAGCTCGTCTATGCCTCTTCCATCAAGCAGCACACGGCCTTTTGATGGAGTCAGGTTGTCAGAAATGAGATTCATCATAGTTGATTTACCGGCTCCATTCGGTCCCAAAAGCCCATATATGCCGGGTGTAAATGAAAACGACACATCATCCAGTGCTGTTTTATCCTTATAAACTTTTGTAAGCCCCTCCAATTCAAGTGTCATTTTCTGTATTCCTCCCACTGACTTCTCACACTTTCAAGATAGCTGTCTATTCCATCTGCTGTAAGCCTTTGTACGGCACCGTCTAAAGTATCATCTACAGTGGCACCATGCAGTCCTGTCATGAAATCATCTAAATCTGTTGAAATACTGCCCATATTCTTAGTATCCGGTTCGAAGCCGATAAACGGAGACAATGTGGCATTGTCATAAAAATCAAAAAACTCTTTCTTACGATTGTCCACATATTTCTCATTCTTTGTCGGATAAACATTCACGAAAAGATTAAGACTCAGCTTAGTCAGATAGTCATCATCCAGACTGCTCCATTACAAGCTTCTGCAATGCCATCTTTAAGCTTATAATCCTTATCTTTTTCACCGTACAAAAGGATATTGCCGTACTTTTCATCTCCATATAACAGACTAAGGAAATCCATCGCAGCAGAAGCATCCTTTGCTTTCTTTGCTACACCGATGGAGCCGTTTATCCTTGATGAAAGGTAAGCCTTTACTTCCTTTACCGTGATATTGTCCTTTTTAAAATTTTCATCCACACTACCATTGCATAAAGCAACTGCAAAATTGCCGTCCTTGACATTTTTTAATATATGAGCATCATTCAGCCCCGGATTGTTGAGATATGTTATCTCATCTGTCAAATCATCAGACATATAGCCGTCCTTCTTCATCCGGTCAAGCACCCTCAGATATCCGGTAAATTTCTGTGACTCTAAAGGATTTCCAACAGACATAGTATCATAGTTGAAGCAGAGCCCGTTTCTTATCTCACAGCCAAGCATATCATCAAATGTATATCCGCTTATGAGATACTCGAACCTCGGAGTATCACTTTTATCCCATTTAACACCCTGAAGTATCTGATATATTCCGTCTATGCTGCCATCCCATGCACTTATCGCATCGTCAGAAACGTAATCCCTGTTGAAGGCTGCATAAACTCCCTCATCACTTGCAAGTGCTGACGGAATCGAATAAATATGCTTATCGCATTTAACCATCTCCCAAAGATTCTTTGGAAAAGCCTCATAGAGTGTTTTTCCTTTATCGCCCGATAAGATATCATCAAGATTCAGCACCAGATCCGAGCGTACCAGATCATACACCGGATTATTTCCGGCAGCATCACCAAAACCCAGGAATGCTATATCTGTTTTTCCGTTTTCCAAGGCTCCCTCAACAACCTGTCCGTAATTGTCATAGGACAAGGTTTTGATTTCAAGCTCATAATCATGTCCGTCAGCAGCAAGTGCATCGTTGAACTTCTTTAGATTATTCTTATCAATCTTACAGATATCAGGCACAGCAAACGTTATAACCTGTGCATCTGGATTTCTTGTACTCTCTGATTCTTCTTTGTCAGCTTTATCCGACTTTTTTGTTTTATCAGCCGACTCTGTCCGGCCTTCGCTGACAGCTCCGGCATTATCCGTTTTTCTGTTAAGGCAGACTGCCGCCACTGCTATAACAACAATGACTGCCACTGCAATCGCTATCAAAATACCCTTTTTCTTACTATTCTTCATCATCAAAACACCTCAATTCCTTTGGCTCAAATACTCCCTTGTTCAATTCATCAAGACTTATTACCCCAAGGCACAACTTTCCGTTATCACTTGTATATGTGACATATACCGACTGACCGCAGATACTTGCAATGCTAAAAGACTTTTCAACCGGCAGCGACATCAGTTCCTTTTTCTTGTCATTTTCAAAACGATAATATACCACCTCACCGCTGTTCTCCTTAGAAAAAGCAATGTATAAGGAATCTCCTGCCTTTCTTAATGAACCATACTGTGTCGTGTTCTCATCAATATCTATCGGCAGTGTCTTAGTCTCCCCGCTTTTTTTATCGAACACAAAATATCCATCCTTTGACGAATAATACCCATCGCCATCTAACAGCCTAAGATCGTTAATATGGTCTATTTCCGTCAGACATGTTGTCTTTTCATCTGCTATATCATATTGATATATTCCATTAAGCATATTATCATAAGCAAAAGACTCCGCATCATCTGACGCTCCCTCCTCTATCATCAGCTCTGTAACATCATCTCCAAACCGCACAGTCGAATAGTACACTACTTCGTCTTCATAATATATGTCCGTAATATTTGCCTGTTCGCTTGTTATCTTATCACTCATATACACCTTGTAATTATCGAGATCTATGACAAAAATACCGGCTTCAGGCTTATCATCATTTATAATCTGTCCTTCATCATTAAGCTCTATTCTGTTACTGTAAGCTCCTATAACATAATTATCCCTGTACAAAACAGCCGTAACATTCTGAACATTCTCTAATTTGGCTGCTTTTTTACGATTCTCACCGTTTGAGTCCATAACATACAGATATTGAACTGTCATATCTTCATCCGACATATTTCCTACATAATAAAGATGGTCATTGTAAAGCACTGTTCCGACTCTTGTTGAACCATAAAAAGCTGCAGGACATGAGGCTTCTCATTGGAGCCCGAGAATCCTTCATGTGTGCAGTTGGGCTTATCACAATAGACCATGTCCTTGCCTGATGCCGTATCGATAAGATGTAATATTCCGGAATCATCAAGATACAGTACATTGTCCTCTGAATAATTACATAGTACATCTGCAGAGTCATATGTGTACATTGTATTGGAGGTACTGCGGTTTCTATTCTTTATTATAAAAACCGCAGCCACAATACAGATGATAAGTATGAAGATGATTGATGCGATTAATATGCGTTTTTTCTTCATGTTAAACCCCTCATCTTTTTTATAATTTTACTTAATTATACTGTTAAAATCAATATACCGCCGTTGAATTTGCAGTCCATGTCTGACCATATGCAGAAACTTTATGTGAACTTCTTATTCTAACACTATGGCAATTATATGGTGCTGAAAACATAAGTGTAACTGACGAATAATAACCTTTACTTTTAGTACTAGTACCTGTCGCAAGCGTATATGTGTTAACATAACTATAGGTTGAATCTACCGAAATAGAGCCTGTACTTTTTCCATATGTTGTTGACGCACTTGCTGCTGTACGGGTTATAGTAGATGAACCTGTAGCTGTATATCCATTAACAGCACCTGTAGCTGCAAACACCGATATACTCATACCTAAAGTCATTGCTAATGTTAAAGTGAGTACTAAAACCAATTTCTTAAAATTCGCTTTTGTGATTTTGTTCATATTTTTTCCTTCTTCTTTGATATAATTATTTATATGTTTCTATTATTTGTTACCTGAAATCTTCCTTTTTCAGGTCTTTTAGGTTGATATAAAATACAAGCGCAAAATGGATGGGTTTCATTATCTCTTTTTATCTCGAAAATAACTACTTTTTTGACAAGTTCTAATGTTAGTCTTTTCAAACTATTCATTTTCAAATTTCACCTCCTGTTTAATAATTTTTGCCAACCCTAAAAGTAATGCGCATAATATAATAGAAGCAGACATATAACAAACACATAACCTACATATATCAAGTACAAAAAGCAATGCTATTATAATGCTTTCCATTGCTAATATACATCTAGCAGCTTTCTTTGACTCGTGAAGTTCAATATAATCCATTGCCAAATTAGGATGATTTACTGTTCCTATAAAACTAATTACTAATACAGAGCATATAACCAGTAAATAAATAACCATCATGTAACGAACTGATATTAAACACATATGAATAACAACTATACTAATAATTATTGTTTCTATATAACAATGCAAAAATGAACTTGCATGATATCCCCCAGTCCTTTTCCTTAATAATAGAAAAAAAGAATAAAAATAACATCATTTGAACAACCTGTTTAAAAATCTCGCCAACAAATAGTACTGATATAATAGTAATCCATTTTTCTATAATCATAGCTATACTATATGTGAAATATTCTTTCATTTCTATATTCAATAAATTTTCTTTTTCCATTTGTTCCACTATAGCATTAACTATATTTTTCACCATGTCTTTTTCTCCCCTTTTGTATAATTTTATCAAGCATAATAGATAAAATCAACAATCCATGCACAAAACGAACATTTTTTGCAGAAAATGGACATAAACTATGGTCACATATTATAATGGGATAATAATAGAAAAACTAAATTCATTGTTCTCATTTTTAATAACATATTCGCCATTGTATTTTTCTACAATTTGAATAATATTTTTTATACCAATGCCATGCATTTCCGGTTCATCTTTTTTACTTGTTTTTATTTCATTATCACTGTAAATAATTGGATGACTGCATGTATTTTTCACCGAAAGAACTATAAGATTTTCCTCTATCACAAACTTTAGTTTTATAGTTTTCTTTTCCTCACATTTTTCACATGCTTCAATGGCATTATTTAGCAGATTTGCTAAAATCACTACCAGATCCTCATCCTCTATTACAATTTTTGATAAATCATTTACCTTAAACACAAAAACAATATTCTTACTGATAGCCTCATGATACTTTGTATTAAGAATCGCATTTATTATCACATGATTTGTATTGATTACATTTTTTTCTCCAATAAAAGTATTGCTGATATTTCTTACATATTTACTTGCCTTGTCATATTCATGAGCTTTCAATAAAGATTCTATACACAATATATGATTTTTAAATTCATGTGACTTTTTCTTCTGAATTTCATAATTTTCCGAAATAGAACGGTACATATCAATTTGGTTTTTAAACTGTAGTCCCAATATTTCCTTTTCATGCAATTTAGCTTCACTGGTTACAATATCGTTAATCAGGAAATATACAAATATATTCATCACAGCCAATCCCAAGGAGATAGAATATAAAACGTTCGCCTGCACTTCATTTTTTGTATATTGAAACGTCATAATCATTGCTATAATTGTAATTATTGTAAATACAGGAAAAAACAAAAATCTTCCCCATATTTTGTCAGGTAAAGTCTCTGTTGATTTTTTTCCAAAGTGTTTTTTTAGCAGTAAGATACATAAAAACACTGTAATCTTGCTAAAAATAACAACCAAGCTTCCCTCTAACGCATATCCTTTTTGTACCTCACCCTCTTTTGAAATAATTGTGTTATTACTAATATAAGCTATATAATCAACTATGATTGATAATCCTTGATATAATAAAGCAAAAATGACTGATTTTTTTATACTTATTTCAAAATAAAAACTCATAATTATAACTGCAGCCAGTATAACTAATGTCATTTTCATTACAAGCATATCAGACAAAAATAATCCGCATAAATAATAGCAGCAAATCAATAATAGCATCAGCAAAATCTTTTGACTTTTTCTTAATCTTAGATTTTTTTTGCAAAAACATCGTAAAATAAATTACAGCATATCGCTTCAAATATAATAATTACTAAGCTGAAAAAATATGTAAACATATATCACAATTCTCCCTTATATGAAATGAATGCATCCTTCACATTCTTATATCTTGCCTTAGGTATGAGCAATTCCTGATTATTACATAACAGTACTTTATAGCATTTAACACTCCTAATATATTTCAAATTAGTCAAATAGCTTTGATGAATTCTAATAAAATGGAAATCTTTTAGTTCATTTTCCAACTCATTTAATGTGCCATATAAATTATAGATTTTGATTTTATCCTCCATGATATAGAATTGCAGTTTATGTAATTTGCTTTCAATATATAGTATATTGTCTATATTAATCTCCTTTTCTCCTTCATTGAACTTGAATTTTTTCTTTTTTACTACCAAATTCATCTTATAAAGAATGGCATCCATGCATTCGCTTATGGAAGCTCCAAATTAGTATTATTTTTCAACAGATATCTTATGGCATCGACCTTGTAGCCTCCAACGAATAATTTATATAAGCTGTCACAAATACAATATATATTTCAGAACTATATTCCCTGATTTTTTGTGCCGTAACAATTCCATCAACATCATCCATATTAATATCCAAAAAAATGATGTTGTATTGCTTAATTTCAATTCCTAAATCAATTATTTCCTTACCTGATGAAAATGTATCTATTTCAAAAGAAATCTCTTTTTCATTTAAATAGGCTGCAACATATTTATTTATATTATCTCTAAATACTTTTTCATCATCACATATAGCTATTTTTAACATTTTTTCTCCATTACTATCTGTTGTATTTCAGTTATTATTTCAACAAATTTTCAAATAATCCGTATTTTTTACGAAAAAATCCGCAATACCATAATTTAGTATAGCGGATTCATTCCTAAAAAACAATTATTTTAATCTAAAGCGATAGCCTCATTCTCCTGACGTCTTAAAATATCAAACTCATCAGGTGTCTCTGACAGCTTTACATAGAATACCTGCTGTGGATGTGGGCAGGATTCCATCTCATTGCCGTCCTCATCAACGAGTGCAAGCACTGTTGCAAGCACATTGTCACCGTTTGGCTTCATGATTTCAATCTGCTCGCCAACTGAGAACTTGTTTCTCTGCTCCATGCGGTAGAAACCTTTTTCATTTGGCGCACCAACTATTCCGAGATAGGTGTAGCCCTTCTCATAAGTATTGTTATCGTATATCTGAGTCTCCTCCGAAGGCTTTCCGTAGAAAAAGCCTGTGGTAAACTGTCTGTAGGTACAGCTCTTTATCTGCTCTAAGTACCATGCATATTTGCCTCGTATTTCTCAGGTGACTCAAGATAATCATCTATCGCCTTGCGATAGGTTCTTGCTACTGTTGCCACGTAAAGTGCCGTCTTCATACGTCCCTCTATCTTGTAGCTGTCTATTCCTGCATCAATCAGATCCGGGATATGCTCTATCATGCACAGATCCTTTGAGTTGAAGATATATGTGCCACGCTCATTCTCGTATACCGGCAGATACTCACCCGGGCGCTTTTCCTCCACAACAGAGTATTTCCAGCGGCACGGATGTGTGCACGCGCCCTTATTCGCATCACGGCCTGTGAAATAGTTGGAAAGCAGGCATCGGCCGGAATATGAGATACACATTGCTCCGTGCACGAAGGTCTCTATCTCCATCCTGTCATCTATGTGCCCTCTTATCTCCTTTATCTCCTTAAGCGAAAGCTCTCTTGCTGTCACCACGCGGCTGGCTCCGAGATTCCACCAGAACTGATATGTGCCGTAGTTCGTGTTGTTGGCCTGTGTGCTGACATGTCTTTCTATCTCCGGGCAGACCTCCTTTGCAATCATGAAACTGCCGGATCTGCAATGATCAGTGCATCAGGTCTGTCCGGCTTCATGTTGTGAAGCTCTGTAAAGTATTCACGCACTCCGTCAAGGTCATAGTTGTGAGCCAAAATATTGGCAGTAACATACACTCTCACACCGTGAGCATGCGCAAAGGCAACTCCCTCTGCCATCTCCTCCATTGAGAAATTCTTGGCCTTGGCCCTTAGTCCAAATGCCTCTCCACCGATGTAAACTGCATCAGCTCCATATATAACTGCTATCTTAAGTACCTCCAGGCTGCTCGCCGGACAAAGTAATTCTATTTTTCTCATTTTTTCTCCCATACAGTTTGTATTCATCCAATATATTCTACACCGGTTACTATAGCTTTGTTGACACCGTAATTCCATCGCCTATAGGCATCACCGCCGTCACCAGCTCATCGGAGTGTGTAAGCTCGTAGAGATATTCCCTCATACGCTTGTAGATGGTACGGTTTCTGCGCTCAACGATATAGTGCGATTCTATGATATCGCCATCCTGCAGCACATTGTCGGACACCAGCACCCCACCTGTCTTTAAAAGGCGAAGCACCTGTGGCATAAAGTTGATATACTGCCCCTTTGCCGCGTCCATAAATATCATGTCAAACTGTCCTTCAAGCTGTGGAAGTATCTCCGTTGCATCGCCCTCTAAGAGTATAATCTGCTCCTGCTTCCCGGCTCTTTCAAAGTTGGCCTTTGCGATAGGTATTCTTTTTTCGTAATTTTCAATCGTCACTATCTGACAACCCTTCGGTGCATACTCTGCCATCAAAACGGCAGAAAAACCAACCGCTGTTCCCACCTCGAGAATACGCATTGGTTTTTGCATTGCAAGAAGCAGCTTTAAAAAGCTCTGCATCTCTTTTCTGATAATCGGAACGAAGTCTCTTAAGGCTTCCTTCTCTATCTCATCTAATACAGGCGTGTTGCCTCTGTCCAAGGAATTGATATATGTGACAAGTCTCTCATCAACTATCATTCTTGTATTTCCTAATCTAATTATTGACACAAATGCGCTTAACGGATAATTACTGTGTATCCGAAGGCTCCGTAGTCTGTGTCTGTTCTTCATCGCTCTTGTCGGAGGACATGATTACCATCATATCCTTTGCCGTCATTGAAGTGTTGAGTGTGTATACCCCTGGCTTTATATGTCCTGAGTAAGCAGACAGCTTAAGCTGGAGATAAAATAAATTGTGATCCCTTACAAGGCCCTTGTCCTCTAAAAGCTGTCCAAGCTCCTCTGCGGAGATGCCCTTTTCCACCTGAACGAGTACATCCTGACCATCGCCGTTTGTCATGGCAGGCTCAGTAAAAACTCTGTAGCCAAAATCATAGCAGATGCTGCAGATTTTTATGCCCGCAAACAGCACTAAAAGAGCAATCATTATTGAAAAAGCAACCCTTATAAAACCAAATAAAGCCTTGTTAAAATCCATAAGCTGTTCCTACACTTCCATAATTATAGGTATAATCATCGGTCTTCTCTTTGTTTCCTTCCAAACAAAGTCTCCCAATGCATCCTTTACCTCTGTCTTTATCTTGCCCCAGTCTGTCACATTGTTGTCTGTCAGACGCTCCATTGTGTCATCCAGCACGCATTTCGCCTCATCCATCAGGCTCTCAGAATTGCGCACATATACAAATCCTCTCGATACTATATCAGGACCTGCAAGCAGCTGTCCTGAGCCTGCCTCAAGTGTCATCACAACGATGATGATTCCATCCTCAGCCAGACGCTGTCTGTCACGGAGCACGATATTTCCTACATCTCCTACACCGAGTCCATCGACCATGACATTGCCCACATGCACTCTGCCTGTCACCTTGGCACCGTCCTCATTGATTTCAAGCACATCTCCTGATGAAAGGATCTTGATGTGGTCTGTATCATATCCGAGCTGCTCGGCTATTTTGGCCTGTGCCACAAGATGCTTGTACTCTCCATGAACAGGAATTGCGTACTTTGGATTGACAAGAGAATAAATAAGCTTTATATCCTCCTGGCACGCATGACCGGAAACATGGACATCCTGGAATATAACGTCTGCACCCTTCATCATGAGCTCATTGATGATACCTGTAACCGACTTCTCATTTCCCGGTATAGGATTTGAGCTGAATACGATGGTATCGTTTGGCTTTATGGATACCTTTCTGTGGGTACCGTTTGCCATACGTGAAAGAGCTGCCATTGACTCTCCCTGGCTTCCTGTCGTGATGATGACAGTCTGCTCATCAGGATAGCTTCTAAGCTGTTCTACATCTATAAGAATATTGTCAGGCAGCGACAGATAGCCAAGCTCTGAGGCTATCGAAATGATATTTACCATGCTTCGTCCCTCGATGGCCACCTTTCTGCCATACTTCTCCGCACAGTTGATAATCTGCTGCACACGGTCTACATTTGATGCAAATGTAGCAATGATAATTCTGTTTTTCCTGTGATCCTCAAAGATGCCGTCCAATACCTTTCCGACAGACTTCTCAGACTGTGTGAAGCCCGGTCTTTCTGCATTGGTACTGTCACACATAAGCGCGAGCACGCCCTTCTTTCCAATCTCACCAAACCTTGCAAGGTCGATTGCATCTCCAAATACAGGTGTATAGTCCACCTTGAAATCGCCTGTATGCACAACTATACCTGCCGGCGAATAGATAGCAAGCGCTGCTGCATCCTGGATACTGTGGTTAGTCTTTATAAACTCAACCCTGAAGCAGCCAAGGTTGATGTGCTGTCCATATTTTACGACTTTTCTCTTGACAGTCTTGAGCATGCCATGCTCTTCAAGCTTTCTGTCAATAATTCCGATGGTAAGCTTTGTAGCGTATATCGGTACATTTATCTCCTTAAGCACATATGGAATAGCACCGATATGATCCTCATGTCCATGAGTGATAAAGAAGCCCTTGACCTTATCGATGTTCTCCTTAAGATATGTGATATCAGGGATAACCAAATCTATTCCCAGCATATCGTCCTCAGGGAATGATAATCCGCAATCAACTACAATAATACTGTCCTCATACTCAAAGGCAGTAATATTCATTCCAATCTGCTCTAATCCTCCAAGTGGAATGATCTTAAGCTTACCTGTATTCTGTTTTTCTGTTTTCTTCAAAATATTACCTCCAAATTTATTTCACGTACAACTGCAATCCTAATATTCAAGTGCAGTGTCATCATCCGTAAGCTCAGAAAATACCTTAGCAATAGCCGAAAACTCAACATCGTCTTCAACCATCTGATAAAGCACCTCTTCATCCTTTGTGCTTACTTCTTTTAAAATATATGCTTCACAGTCTCCGCGTTCTTCTCCTTCGGAAACTAAAAGATATCGTGTTCCATTAAGTGTTGTCTCTTCTTCAACCGCAAACTCGACAACATCATTGGTCTGCGGATCAGTAAATTTAATTTTCTGCATAAAAACTAAGACCGACTATTTGACAGATAATCCAAATATCCCTGCAAAATAAAAATCGCTGCTATCTCATCAACAAACTCCTTGCGATTCTCCCTGCGTATGCCGGTTTCCATCATAGAACGGTCGGCTGCGACTGTCGTAAGACGCTCATCCCAGTATATGACCTCAAGACCTGTGCGCCTTGCAAGCATATCCCCGAACTCCTTCGTCTTCTCGCAGCGTTCTCCTTCCGTGTTATTCATGTTTTTAGGATAGCCGAGCACAATCCTGTCCACCTTGTACTCCGCAATAATCTCCTCAATACGTGCCAAAGTCTGTCTGAGCTTGGATGGCGACTTCCTGCGCACTATCTCAACGCCCTGTGCTGTGATTAAGAGCTCGTCGCTCACCGCTACTCCGACTGTCTTTGAACCAAAATCAAGACCTAATATCCTCATATTAATCCCATGCGCTGTTCTCAATGTATGTCTTGAGAACCTCCTCCACAAGCTCGTCTCTCTCAACCTTCATGATGAGACTTCTCGCGTTATTGTGGCTTGTGATATATGTTGGATCTCCGGACATAATATATCCAACAATCTGATTAACAGGATTGTAGCCCTTTTCCTTTAATGCCTTGTACACAATCTCAAGTACATCGCTTACCTGAAGCTCAGGCTCCTTTTGAACTGTAAAAAATTGTGTGTTGTTAATATTTTTTTCCATACGTTTCGCCCTTCTTGTAATATTATTTTATTATAAATGTAATAAAATTACAACCTTTTATTATTCGAAGAGTAATATTTCGTCTGTAAGCATACCCGATATACGGCCTGAAACTATCTGATTTTCAAGGTTTTCGTCAGTTTTCTTAGCAACCTTGACATATTCCTTAGTATATCCGACAAAGTATTCTTTATCACCGATTACGGCCTTTTCCTCAAAAAGCGCCTCCTCATTCTTTCCGATATAGAATTTCCTGAACTCCTTAGACATGTCATGACCGAGTGCTATGAGCTTTTCGCTTCGTGCCGCCTTAATCTGCTCATCTATCTGGTCAGGCATTACTGCTGCGCGGGTGCCTTTTCGCTTTGAGTACTTAAAGATATGCATCTCATAAAAATGTATATGCTCAAGATATGCCTTAGTCTGTTCAAACTCCTCCTCTGTCTCACCGGGAAATCCCACAATCACATCGGTTGTGATGGCCGGATGAACAAAATATTTACGCAAAAGCTCACAGCCTCTCTCGTACTCTTTAGTGGTATATTTTCTGTTCATCCTCTTAAGTGTTGCATCGCAGCCGCTCTGAAGCGACAGATGGAAATGAGGACAGATTTTATCAAGCTTTGAAAGCTCACTCGCAAAGTGCTCTGTCACAATCTTAGGCTCAAGTGACCCAAGCCTGATGCGCTCTATGCCCTTTACTGCGTTCACTGCCTGTATCAGCTCAAGAAGACCTGTAGCCTCCTCAAAATCCACACCGTATGAGCTTAGATGGATACCTGTCAGCACAACCTCCTTGAAGCCGTTTGCCGCGAGCCTTTCAACCTCTGCTATTACATTTTCAAACCTACGGCTTCTGACACGTCCTCTGGCATACGGAATGATACAATAGCTGCAAAACTGATTACAGCCGTCCTGCACCTTGATGAAGGCTCTCGTGTGCTCCTTTGTCTGGTCTATAAAGAGCTCCTCAAAATCATGCTTTCCGTCATTTATATCGTCCACGGTATCGTTTACACTGTCCAAAGAGTATTCCTCAAGCAGCCTTACAAGGTCATGCTTTCTGTCATTTCCGATGACTATGTCCACCGATAAGTCGTTTAATACCTCTTTTTCACTTGTCTGCACATAGCAGCCGGCTGCCACAACTATTGAGTCCGGATTATTTTTCTTTGCCTTGTGAAGCATCTGTCTGGATTTTCTGTCAGCCATGTTGGTGACTGAGCATGTATTTATGACATACACATCAGCTTTTTGTGTGAATGGAACTATCTCATAGCCCGCCTCCTCAAGCAGATGCTGCATGGCTCTGTCTCATATGCATTTACTTTACATCCTAAATTATGTAAGGCTGCTTTTTTCATTTTATTTTTTTACTCCTATTTAATTGACTTTTCCTTAAAAAACTATTACTATCTATATGACAGTAGTTATTTAAGGAGGTTTTCAATATGAAAACAGTACAGATTTCATTAAATTCCATTGGGAAAGTAAAATCATTCGTTAACGCTATTACTCAGTTTGATTTCGATTTTGATTTAATATCGGGCAGATATGTCATTGATGCTAAATCAATTATGGGTATCTTCAGCCTAGACCTCTCTAAGCCAATAGAGCTCGCTATACATACAGAAACCGGACTTGACGAGATTATGGAAGTATTAAAGCCATATATCATCGACGAAGCCAAGTAATACAGACACAATGATTTGATTAATTAGGACCTGAAGCTCAGGTCCTTTTTATTTTGCTCTAAGGTGGCACTGATTACTCAGCATCCACCATAATCACTTCTGTAGTATCTATAGCTGTCTTCATAAGCTCATCTATCACATCGTTAAGTCTTTCCTCAGACTTCTTAATCCTGTTTATATTCGGCTTTGTAACAGGATGCTTTGCTACGAAAATAGTACAGCAGTCCTCATACGGAAGAATCGATGTCTCATAGGTATCAATTTTGTTTGATATATCAATGATATCATTCTTGTCCATAGCAATGAGAGGTCTGTATACAGGCATATGGCACACCTCGTTTGTTGCAGCAAGCGACTGCATTGTCTGGCTTGCAACCTGTCCGATGCTCTCACCTGTGATAAGGCCTAAGCATTTATCCTCATCGGCAAAGTGCTCTGCTATCTTCATCATGTATCTGCGCATGATGATGGTCAGCTCATCATGAGGACATTTCTCATATATGGCAAGCTGTATATCGGTAAAATTGACAACATGCAGCTTTATCCTGCCCGAATATCTGGCAACCTTCTTTGCAAGGTCTACAACCTTCTGCTTTGCTCTCTCACTCGTATATGGCGGTGCATGGAAATATGTGGCATTGATTACCACGCCTCGCTTTGCAATCATGTATCCTGCAACCGGGCTGTCGATTCCACCTGAGAGCAGGAGCATTGCCTTTCCTGCTGTGCCAAGCGGCATACCGCCCGGTCCAGGAATCTCCTCTGAATAAATATTTATCATAGGTCTGATCTCGATATTGATCATAACCAGTGGATTATGAACATCTACCCTTGTCTCAGGAAATGCCTCCAGCACCTTTTCACCTACTGCGGCATTTATCTCCATAGAGGTCATCGGATAGTTCTTTCTGGCACGTCTCGCATTTACCTTGAAGGTAAAGCTCTTATCCTTGTATACATGGTTGATATGCTCGATAACAGCTTCACAGAGCTTGTCAAAGCCCTCATCCTCATGCAGCTCAACCGGACAGATGCCCACGATACCAAAGATCCTTGACAATGTGGCAACTGTCTCGTCATAATCATAGTCTCCGTCTGTCTCCACGTACACACGTCCGCTTTCCTTTCTTACCTCAAAGCTTCCATCCACATTGCGAAGCTGATATTTGATATTCTTAACGAGCGCGTCTTCAAAAATGTATCTGTTTTTGCCCTTTATCGCAATCTCAGCATACTTGATCAAAAATGTCTTGTACATGTAACTCTCCTGTTCTGGTTTTATT
>ENA-OQCX01000083-OQCX01000083.1-human-gut-metagenome-genome-assembly--contig:-NODE-83-length-46878-cov-2.565635_pt1 | contig 46878 bp, 55 predicted proteins | sample MGYA00242762_ERZ504587 | MGnify/ENA primary metagenome ERZ504587 (study PRJEB26092, sample SAMD00036337) | human gut metagenome | host: Homo sapiens | study: EMG produced TPA metagenomics assembly of...
TGGTTATTGGCAAAGTCACCGGCTGCTGATGCCGAACCGTTCCATACTTTCTGTCCGAAGCGACCGTAGCCGTTAATATTCAGGTCGAAGCCTTTGTAAGATGCACTGAGACTTATTCCTAATTCAAGTTTTGGCCAAGGACTGCCTACTACCTGGCGGTCTTCGGATGATATATTGCCGTCACCGTTATAGTCGTCATACTTAATATCACCCGGCAAAGCATTAGGTTGTATGATCTTACCTTCTGAGTTTACATAGTTCCGTATTTCTTCTTCTGACTGGAAGATACCATTCATCTTGTAGAGATACCACATACCGAGCGGTTCACCGATTACGGTTTTGGCAAGAGTCGTATTGTAGACTGTTTGTCCGTATCCCAAATCAAGTACTTTATTTTTGATATGTGAAATGTTCAGTGAAGCGGAGTAGCAAAGTCGCGAATCTGATCGTTCCAGCCGATTTCCATTTCAAATCCTTTATTTTCCAGGCTACCAGCATTCACGGCAGGTGCACCACCTTCATTGCCCGAACTCATCAGGATGGGGAGGTAAACCAAGAGGTCTTTACTCTTTGAATAGAAATACTCAGCACTTAAACGAAAACGGTTATTGAATGCCATCAGGTCGAAACCGACGTTAGCGGTTGTTTTCTTTTCCCAAACCAGGTCATTGTTGGTTAACTGAGATTGAGTCATACCAATCAATATGTTTTCCGGACTTCCGAATACGGCGCGCGGAGCTGTGTTGATGGTGGACTGGTAGTCCCAATAACCGATACTACTGTTACCGAGAGTACCGTAATTGGCACGTATTTTCAGGTCATCAATCCAAGGTACATTGAAGAACTTCTCGCCACTAATACGCCAGCCCAATGAAACGGAAAGAAAGTTTCCCCAACGGTCATTCTTAGGTAGGCGGGAAGTACCGTCACGACGGGCTGTTACTTGTACCAGGTATTTGTCGGCATAGGAGTAGTTGATGCGTCCAAGATAAGATATCAATGCTGATTCGCCATAGCTACCGCCTGCGGTGGTATTTCCGGTGGCAGCATCCAGAGATGTGATGTATTTGTCGCCTATCATCAATGGATCGAGTTTGGTAATCCAACGTTTTTCTTCGTGGAACTTATTGTAAGTGATACCAAACAGTGCATTCACATCATGTTTACCGAATTTATGCTTAAAATTGTAGGTTTGCTCAATCAGTATATCATGATTCTTGGCACTATCGTAACCCAGATGCGCGGCATCGTCACCTTGTCCCATAACCCAATTACCTTTCTTGCGCAGGGAGTTCGTAACGCCCATATAACTTTTATAGGCAACATTCAGTTTTGCATCGAACATCCTAAAGAGTGAAATCTGCCCGTAGATGTTTCCGGTCAGGTATTCCTCTTCATTGTTTCGTATATACAAGTCCTGCATGGCTACTGAATTCAGGCCGTAAGAGTTGGCACGGTCTACATTGCCGTATCCGTATCCGCCGACATGTGACTCGTCATATACCGGAATAGTGGGTGGCATACCGATGAAGTCGCTCCAGGGATTACCGTTCAGTATCTTCCTGTCGGATTTGGTGTAGTAGAAATTCTCACCGTATGAGAAAATACCTTTCTGTCCGCTGGTGTTGATACGGAAGCCGTATTTGTCGTAACCGGTACGGTAGAGAGCACCATCATCGACCATGCGGTTCAGAGATGCGTAATACTTTACAGTCTTGGAACCTCCGGAAAGGGATACATTGTAGTTCTGCAATACACCTGTACCCAACATTTCATTTTGCCAGTCTGTATTTCCATCATAGTGGTTCTGGCGTTTTTGTAACGCCTGAAACTCCTGCCAGGATGGCTTCGTCATAAGCACGGTCGTTATAAATCTTGTAAGTCTCTGCATCCATCAGGTCGTAGCGGGGGAGCCAACTTAGTGTCAGTTGTGAATCAAACTTCACTTTCAGGTCGCCTTCTTTACCTTGCTTGGTAGTGATGATTACAACTCCATTTGCTGCACGTGAACCATAGATGGCTGCTGATGAGGCATCTTTCAATACTTGAATGGACTCAATGTCTTCTACATTGACACCCAAATCACTGCCACCATAGGCACCGTCGATGATGAATAACGGGTTGTTGTTGGTCAAACTACCCAGACCGCGAATGTTGATGGTGGCGCTGGAACCTGGCTGTCCACTACTTGTAATCTTTACGCCTGAAGTAAGTCCTCGCATGGCTTCCACCACATTGCCCGAAACACGTTCGGCCAAAGCGTCTTCTTTTACCGTAGAAATGGAACCGAGTAGGTCTTTTTTCTTGACGGAGCCGTAACCAATTACAACTACTTCATCCAACATTTCATTTTCAGGCTCTAATGTGATGTTAATGATTTTGTTAGTGCCTACTTTCACCTTTTGCTTAGCAAATCCGATAAAACTGAATTCGAGGGTAGCCCCCTGATTCACTTTGATTTCATATCTACCGTTGATGTCTGTGGTGCTTCCAAAAGTACGGTCACCGTCCTTCGCCAGAATAGATACTCCGGGAAGACTTTCCCCGGTATTATCGTTTACAGTGCCTGTGACGCTGACTTGTGCGTACAAATTGAGCGAGCACATGTAAAGACAGAATACTATTATTTGAATCGGTCTCATGTATTAAAATTTTAGAGGTTGAACGAAAAATATATTTTAGTTCAGGCAATTCCCTTCTCCTTTTTCACTCTGTGAGAAGTAGAAAAAGAAAGCGTTTATTTAGTAAGAGTGAGGAGCCGGTTAATTGGCTCCGGAGATGATAATTGCTCCTAAACCGGATATAAACAGAACGAACATGCAGGCCAGAAGAATATTTACCGTGCGGGAAGAACCTTTGAATTCTTTCCAGATAAATATGCCCCACAGGGCTGCGATCATGGGTGCTCCTTGTCCTAATGCGTAAGAGATAGCTGCACCGGCTTTTCCTGCTGCAATGTAACTGAGAGCCGTACCCAGTCCCCAAATAGCTCCTCCCAGCACTCCGACCATGTGTGTGCTGAACTTGCCTTGGAAATACTCCTTATAACTCACCGGAGTACCTACAAATGGCTTTTTCATTACGATGGTATTGATAATGAAATTGCTTATGAAGATACCTATTGCGAATATAAAGAATGCTGAATACGGAGTAGCCATTGTGGGGTAGGTGACTCAAAATTGTTCAAGTCCATGGCGGCGGCGACAAACCGATAGAAGAAAGACATCAATACACCGGCTATAATAGCAATGATAATCCCTTTCTTATTGGTGCTGTTTCCTTTCTGATTCATCTTTCCGGCAGCTATGGCATTAAATATTATAGCCAATACGACGAGTGCCACACCACTGAACAGGATTACTGCATCGCCTTTAGGTTCACCGAAATAATTGACGAAAACACCTAATACCAACTATGCCGACTCCTAACGGGAATGCTACCGTAAGCCCTGCCATAGAGACGGAAGCTGATAAAAGGATATTGGACAGGTTGAATATGACACCTCCTGTAAAAGCACTTGCATAGTTCGCCATACTGATCTGCTTCAAATCTTCAACAAAACCGCGTCCGGTATCTCCCTTACTGCCCAAGGTGAAACCTAAAAGGAGAGAGAAGGCAAGGATACCGATTACGTAATCCCAGTAGAACAATTCGTAACGCCAGGTTTTCCCGGCAAGTTTCTGTGTATTACCCCACGAACCCCAGCAGAGCATCGTGACAACACAGAAAATAACTGCTAATGAATAACTGTCGACTATAAACATGGTATTAGATTTTAAATTACTATTTATAAAACATCAATTTCTTTACGATAGGGTAGGGAGGGCTGGGCTCCATTCGGGTCACAGTGATGGATGCACATTTATTGGCGAATTTAACAGCATCCAACACATCTACATCTTCGGATAAAGCAACGCATAATGCACCACAGAAGGTGTCTCCCGCTGCTGTAGTGTCTACGGCTTTGACTTTGGGTACGGGTACTTCATGGAATATATCTTTTTCTTTGATCGATGCTCCTTTGGAGCCAAGGGTGATAACTACGATGTCCACTCCTTTGGCACTGATGATGTCTGCAGCCTTGCGTGCGCTTTCCCAATCGGTTACTTTGACGCCGGAGAGGATTTCAGCTTCCGTCTCATTGGGGATGATCATGTACAGGTTCTGTAGTAGTTTGTTGGAGAGCGCACGGGCAGGTGCTGGGTTTAGTATCACTTTGATACCTTGTTCGCTGGCTATTTGGGCGGCATATTCCACTGTTTCAATAGGAATTTCCAATTGCATCAGCAGGATATTGCCTTTTTCTATGGTAAGCTGTGCCTTCCGGATGTCTTCGGGACTCAATGAACCATTGGCTCCGGAAGCGATAGCAATGCTATTTTCTCCGTTCATATCCACCATAATTAGTGCTACGCCCGAGGGGAGTGTGGGGTCTGAATAGATATTTTCAACATGAATACCTTCGTCTTCGTACTGTTCTATGGAACGTTTGCCGAACAAGTCATTTCCGGTTTTGGCTATAAAATGCACATTTCCTTTCAATCTGGCAGCGGCTACGGCCTGGTTGGCTCCTTTGCTCCAGGATTCATCATGAAGCTACCGCCTATGATTGTTTCTCCTGGTACAGGAAGACGATCGGCTTTGATGACCATATCCGTATTACAACTGCCTATTACAATGATATTTTTGCTCATGGTTACTTTATTAGTTTTAAGATTAAATAATTGAATAGTGTGCTTTCTTTTTCTATTTCAAAAATATGTGATACTTAATACATAAGCAAACAAAAAATAATGGTTTTTAATACTAGTAAATATGTGATACTTATAAATATTCTTCATTAAGTATTTGATAAACAGCTTGTAATATTAAAATAATAGTATCAGTATTATATTTGTAATATTGAGGATCCCCATGTTATTACATTAAAATATTACTTGTTTTCATTTTTTTCTTTATCTTGCTATCGCAAAAAATGTGTATCAAAAATATGCTAGTACTATGTTAAAATCAGAGTCACTTATTCAGTTGGTTAATAATCTCACTAAACAGGAGAAAAAAGAGTTTTCTTTGTATATTACAAATAAATCAGAGAAAGATTACATTTTTCTTTTTAGATTAATTGATGATAAAAAATTAGCGATCCTGAAGAATTGAAAAAATCTTTTCTTACTGTTAAACCAACTTCTTCATTTAACACAGTAGTTGTTTATCTATTTGATTTGCTAATAAGTATATTGACTCGTATACGAACAGAGCAAGATAGTTATTATCTTTTATTTAATGAATTATTGCATGCGAGGGTTTTATATGAAAAATCTATGTATAAAGAATGCTTTCATGTATTGAAGAAGGTAAAGGAAAAAGCGATTTATTACGAAAATTATTTTGCATTATTAGTAGCTCAAAGATTGGAATTAAATTATCTTCTGACATTGGATTTTGAAAATATGGATGAGCAAAAATTATTGAATAAACAATATAAGATAAATAATACATTAAAAAATATTCGTCAGTTGAATGAACAATCTTCATTGTATGAATTACTAAAATATAGGATGATAAATAAGGGAGTGTCACGATCGTTAAAAGAAACTCACGATTTAGATGATTTGGTAACTAGTGAAATAAGTATTGTGGCAAGTACAGGTATTGAAAATTTTGAGATAAAAAAGAATCATCAGTTATTTCAAGCCAATTATTTTATTACTGTAGGAGATTATAGAGCAGCATTTAATTCGTTTGTGGAATTGAATAAGCTTTTTGAAGAGAATATTCACTTATGGAATGATCCTCCGGTCTATTACTTAATGACAGTGGAAGGCATGTTGGAAAGTTTACGTATCATGCATAATTATGAAGGTATGGATTATTTCATTGAAAAGTTGGCGAGACTATCTTCGCCATCATCCAGTTTTCAGTTGAATGTAACGTATGTGATCTTTATTTATCGACTATTTTCGTTTATTGATGTAGGTAATTTTAAAATGGCAGGAACATGGTTGATGAGTATCAAGCATCACTACTTGATAAAATATTATTATTGAAAGAACAACAACAAGCAGAGATATCATTGTATATTGCTTTAACTCATTTGGGAAATGGAGAGTATAGGAAAGCTAGAAAACGATTAAGCACAACGATTGGCAGAAGCCATTTATATTCTCTCTCATTATTTCGTACTATTAGAATTGTGAATGTTATGATTCATTACGAACTAGGAGATGTAGACTATATTCAATCTGAAGTTCGTTCTATTAAGCGGGAAATGTCTAAGAATAAGAGGCATAATTTAAAAGTAGAATCTTTTCTACTCAAATTTCTGAATTACTCTTTTACTGATAAAAATCGAAAAAAACAAGTAGAAATATGGAAAAGTGTAGAAGAGGAAATCCATGCTTTGCATGAAGATAAATATGAAATTCAAATTTTACGTAGATTTGATTTTACAGCATGGGTTAAGGCTAAAATTTTTAATCTTTCTTTAGGGGATGTGTTAAGTGAAAAGTGTAATTTAGCCTATAAATGATTATTTGAAAAGATAGTTACAAGATGAACTGCTCCCCAAAATTAGACATAAAACTTTTAGGGTGCAGTTCACTTGACGCAACCTCTCCTTATTATGTGTTTTATATTAAGTAGATTAGTGCGCTTCCAGCCAGTTCTTTCCCCACCCGAAATCGGCTTTCAAGGTACCAGCATGCGATATGCCCGTTCCATCTCTTCGATTACAATTTTTTGTATAATCTCTTTTTCTGCCTCGGGAACGCTGAAATTCAGTTCGTCATGGACCTGTAAATCATCTTTGCTTTCAGATTGTTACTTTGAAGGCGCTGGTAGATGAGCGACATGGCTACTTTGATAATGTCGGCAGCACTTCCCTGGATGGGAGCGTTAATGGCATTGCGCTCTGCATAACCGCGTACTACGGCATTCCGTGAGTTGATGTCGGGCAGGAAGCGCTTGCGGTGGAAGATGGTTTCTACATATCCGTTTCGCGCGCCACCTGTATGCTTCTGTCCATGTATTCCTTGACTTGCGGGTAGGTTTCGAAATACCCGTCTATCAGTTCTTTGGCTTCCTGACGGGGAACGTTCATACGCTCCGCCAGCCCGAAGACGGAGATGCCGTAGATGATGCCGAAGTTGGCTGTCTTGGCTTTACGGCGCATATCGGCGGTTACGTCATTAATATCCACCTTATATATTTTGGCGGCAGTGGCGGCATGAATGTCATAACCGCTGAGGAAGGCATCAATCATATTCTTGTCCTGGCTCAGATGTGCCATGATGCGCAGTTCGATCTGCGAGTAGTCGGCAGAGAAGAACTCGCATCCGTCATCGGGAATGAAGGCTTTGCGGATTTCCTTGCCGTCCTCGTCACGAATGGGTATGTTTTGCAGGTTCGGATTGCTTGAGCTGAGTCGTCCGGTAGCGGTTACCGCTTGGTTAAACGAGGTATGGATACGTCCCGTATGCGGATTTATCAGCTGGGGCAATGCATCGATGTAGGTACTTAGCAGCTTTTTCAGTCCGCGGTATTCAAGTATCTTACCGATGATTGCGTGTTTGTTCCGAAGGCTCTCGAGTACTTCCTCGGAAGTGACATACTGTCCGGTCTTGGTTTTTTTGGCTTTCTCTACGATTTTGAGTCTGTCAAACAACACTTCGCCTACCTGCTTGGGTGAGCCGATATTGAAGGTTTCGCCACCTGCCAGTGCATAGATTTCTTTTTCAATCTCCTGCAGTCGGAGCGTGAAATGCTCGGACGATTGTTTAAGCGCTTCCGTATCGATACGCACTCCGTTGCTTTCGATGTTGACGAGCACCGGTACGAGCGGCATCTCTATTTCGTAAAAGAGATGTTCGGCAGCGTGCTCTTTCAGTTCTTTTTCGAGTACGTTCTTCAGTTTCAGTGTAACGTCCGCATCTTCGCAAGCGTAGCGGTATACGTCTTCCGGCGGAAGGTCGCGCATGTTCTTTTGGTTCTTGCCTTTGGTCCTATAAGTTCGTCGATGTGGATGGTCTGGTAGTGCAGATAGATTTCGGCAAGGTAGTCCATGTTGTGCCGGAGCTCCGGTTGCAATACATAATGGGCAAGCATGGTGTCGAAAAGTTTTCCTTTTACCTGTACTCCGTAGTTTTGAAGGACAATCATATCGTACTTGATATTTTGTCCTACTTTCATGGAATTTTCATTTTCGTAAAGAGGGCGGAACTCATTGACGATTTTTAACGCTTCGTCACGATTTGCCGGAACGGGTACATAGTAAGCCCGGTTTTCGGCATCACTGAAGCTCATTCCCACTAGTTCCGCTTCCATCGGTTCGGTTCCGGTGGTTTCCGTATCTATTGAGAGAATTTCTTTTGTAAGTAACTTTTGAATAATTTTCTTTCTTTTCTCTTCTGTATCAATCAGTTGATAGTCTACATCGAGCGTTTCTAAGCGCGTGAGAATCGATTTTTTTGCATCACCCGTCCCGTTGTCCGCAAAATTTGCAAACAAATCGCCTTGAACCGGAGCGTTGTTTCCGGAAGTTGTGCCGTCGGTGGGTTGGGCAAACAAAGTTCCCGCATAAGGATCGGGCGAAGCGGAACTGGAAGAAGAGGGAAGGGGAGAGCCTGTCTTTTTCAGGACACGGTCGATGAGGGTACGAAATTCCAGCTCTTCAAAAATCTTGCGGAGCTCTTCTTCGTTCGGCTCTTCGCGGACGAGTGTGTTCATGTCGAGCTTGATAGGTACGTCCACTTTGATGGTTGCAAGGAATTTGGAGAAAGCAATCATTTCCCGGTTTGCCTCTACTTTGGTTTTAAGCGCACCTTTCAGCCGGTCGGTATGGGCAAGCAGGTTTTCGATGCTGCCGAATTCAGCCACCAACTTTTGTGCGGTTTTCTCTCCCACGCCCGGACAGCCGGGGATGTTATCGGAAGAGTCGCCCATCAGTCCCAGCATGTCGATGACTTGCTCTGTGGACTGAATATCGAACTTCGCTTTTATCTCCTCGATACCCATGACTTCGAATCCGCCGCTGTGTTTGGGGCGGTACATGAATACATTCTCCGATACCAGTTGGCCGTAATCTTTGTCGGGCGTCATCATGTAAGTGACAATACCTTGTCTGCCGGCTTCGGTGGCAAGCGTGCCTATTACGTCGTCGGCTTCATAACCGGGCATTTCCAGGATAGGAATGCGGTAGGCACGGATAATATCCTTTATAATAGGTACGGAAAGCCGGATAGCCTCGGGAGTCTCTTCCGTTGCGCTTTGTATTGTTCGTAAGCCTCGTGGCGGAATGTAGGTCCCGAAGGGTCGAAAGCTACTCCTATATGTGTGGGATTTTCCTTTTTCAGCACCTCTTCCAGGGTGTTCACAAACCCCAGAATGGCGGAAGTGTTGAATCCTTTGGAGTTGATTCGCGGATTTTTGATGAACGCGTAATAGGCACGGTATATCAATGCGTAGGCATCAAGCAAGAAAAGTTTATCGGTTGAATTCATATATTTATCCTTTTTTTCATGGTAAAAGTACAAAAAAATACCGTATTAACCGTTTTATTACTATTTTTGTGCTCAAATAGCGATGTATGGACAGTATATCCCTTATAAAATCCCCGATTTCTGCGGAGTTGGAAGACTTCAAAAAGCATTTTGATAGTTGCCTTTCCAGTTCTAACCTTTTGCTGAACAGCGTGATTGCGCATATACGGCAGAAGAATGGGAAGATGATGCGCCCGATTCTGGTTTTGCTTGCGGCGAAGCTGTACAATGAGATTTGTCCGGCAACGCTTCATGCTGCGGTTGCCTTGGAGCTGCTGCATACGGCAAGCCTGGTGCATGACGATGTGGTGGACGAGAGTACCGAACGCCGGGGGCAGCTCTCCGTGAATGCCGTTTTTAATAATAAGGTGGCGGTGCTTACGGGAGATTATTTACTGGCAACGGCTTTGGTGGAAGTGGGGATGACGCGCAATTACGGCATTATCGATATTGTTTCGAAGCTGGGACAGGATTTGGCGGAAGGGGAGCTGTTGCAGCTTTCCAATGTCAGCAATCCCGAATATTCCGAGGATATTTACTTTGATGTCATCCGTAAGAAGACGGCCGTACTGTTTGCCGCATGCATGAAAGCGGGTGCGCTTTCGGTGGGAGCTGGCGATGAAAAGGCGGAATATGCACGTCTCTTTGGCGAATACATCGGTCTTTGCTTTCAAATCAAGGATGATATATTCGATTACTACGAAAGCAAGGAAATCGGCAAACCTACCGGCAATGATATGCTGGAAGGAAAGCTGACCTTACCTGCACTTTATGCCCTTAATTCAACCCGCGACAAGCAGGCGCAGGAGATTGCCGCGAAAGTAAAGAGCGGAACGGCTACAACTGATGAAATAGCCCGATTGATCGAGTTTTCCAAGGCAAACGGCGGCATTGAATACGCTACGAAAGTTATGATTGAGTTTAAGGAAAAGGCGCTTTCGTTATTAGCTTCCATGGAAGATACGGATGTCAAAAAAGCGCTTGTTTGCTATCTTGATTACGTAGTGGAACGCGAAAAATAAGTTTGTTTTTTATACAATAAAGACGGAATATCTATCAAAGTTTCTTTTATATCCCGTCATTCAAAAACGAAGCGAAGAACCTTGTTTCCTTATATAGAGAGCAGGTTCTTCGCTTTGTTTTATATAACGGATATATCAACCGTGTTCCTCTTAAAAGAACTTCATTTCTTCGCCTTTGATTTCCGACAGCAGGAGATTTGCCAGACGGCTGGTTCCCAAACGGAACAATCCATTGTTCAGCCATTCTTCGCCCAGCACTTCTTTTACAATGGTGTAGTAGATGAGCGCATCGTTTACGCAGTTGATGCCTCCTGCCGGTTTGAAACCTATCTTGTTGCCCGTCAAAGCATGGTATTCCTTAATAGCCTGACACATTACGTAGGCTGCTTCCGGAGTGGCGGCAGGCTGCTGTTTGCCGGTGGAAGTCTTGATGAAATCGGCTCCGGCATACATGGATAGGATAGAGGCCTTTTTGATATTGGCTGCCGTTTTCAACGCGCCGGTCTCCAGGATTACCTTCAGGTGATGCTCCTTGCAGGTGGCTTTCAGCTCCTGTATCTCATCGCACATGGTTTCATAGTCGCCGCTCAGGAACTTTCCTACGGAGATTACGATGTCTATCTCATCCGCGCCTTCCATGATTGCCATGGCGGTTTCGGCTACTTTTACTTCTATGAAAGTCTGTGAAGAGGGGAAACCTGCCGATACGCAGGCTATCTTTACGTCTTCCACTTCCAGCGTATCCTTTACTACTTCCGCAAAGTTGGGATATACGCAGATGGCCGCTACGTTCTTCAAATCGGGAAATTCTTCGTCAAACTGGTTTACCTTTTGGGTGAATTTCATGACGCTTTCATCGCTGTCCGTACTGTTGAGCGTGGTCAGGTCGATGCAGTTGAACAGGAACTTCTTTACTTCCGGAGTATTGTTTGTAGGGACTTTCTCTGCGATTATTCCGGCTACTTCCGCTGCCACTTCCGCATCATTCAAATTGGTGTTGTACTTCGCCAGAGCGGCATCGTACTTGCTCTGTGTAGATTCGTTATTCTCCATGGTCGGATAATTTAGGATTATTGATATGTCTTGCCTGGTCGCGTTTGGTTTTCTTCTCGATGCTGCGTGCAAATGCTTCGGTGATGTCTACACCGGTCTGGTTGGCAATGCAGAGAAGTACCCAAAGGACGTCCGCGATTTCTTCTTCAACGTTGTCTTTCTCTCCTTCCTTAAAAGACTGGTCGCCGTATTTGCGTGCCATAACTCGTGCCAGCTCGCCGACTTCTTCGGTCAATACGGCCATATTGGTGAGCTCGCTGAAGTAGCGTACTCCGTATTTTTTATCCAGGAGTCCACTTCTTGTTGTGCTTCTTTTAACGTCATTATTCCTTGTTTTTTGTATCCATACAGATGGTCACAGGACCATCGTTCACTAATTCTACCTTCATATCGGCTCCAAATTCGCCGGTACCTATCTCTTTACCTAATGCAAAACTCAATTCCTTGCAGAATTGTTCGTACAGTGGAACGGATATTTCCGGTTTTGCCGCCCGTATGTAAGAGGGGCGATTGCCTTTCCTGGTAGATGCGTGCAGCGTAAACTGGCTGATTACCAATATCTCACCGTCAATGTCGAGTATGGATTTATTCATAACGCCATTCTCGTCGTCAAAAACACGCAGGTTGACAATCTTTTTACACAACCAGTCGATGTCTTCCTTGCCGTCCGTCTCCTCTATGCCTACCAATATCATAAATCCTTTGCGGATGGCGGACTTACAGGTTCCGTTGATTGTGACAGACGCATGCCCGGTACGTTGTATAACTACTCTCATGTTTAGTCCTAAAAAATTATTTTGCAGGTTGCAAAGTTACGAATAAATTCGTGATTGCCGCGGTGTGGGACAAGAATTTGTATTGAAGGGCTATTTGTCTGTGAAATAGTCCTTTATGATTTTTGCTTTCGCCTCGCCAATCACTTTGACAATATCTTCCGCCGATGCTCCTTGATTCGTTTTACGCTTTTGAACTCCTTTAGCAGAGCGTTCTTTGTCTTTTCTCCAATCCCTTTTATCTCGTCTAAGGCCGAAGCTACCTGCCGCTTGCTGCGCTTGTCGCGGTGGAAGGTAATGGCAAACCTGTGTACCTCGTCCTGTATCTGCGTCAGCAGACGGAAAAGGGGAGAGTTTTGTTTCAGTCCGATGGTCTGCGGCGGGAAACCGTACAGCAGTTCCGATGTGCGGTGTTTCCCGTCTTTGGCAAGTCCGGCAATGGGGATGTTAAGGTTCAGTTCGTCGACAACCTCTTTTACGGCGCTCATTTGCCCTTTTCCGCCGTCGGTGATAAGAAGGTCGGGCAGGGGAGCATTCTCCTCGATAGCGCGCTGATAACGCCGTTTTACAACCTCTTTCATGGATGCATAGTCGTCCGGTCCTTCCACGGTCTTGATGTTATACTTCCGGTAGTCTTTCTTGGACGGCTTTCCTTTGATGAAGACAACGCATCCGGCAACAGGTCCGAGCCTTGGATGTTGGAGTTGTCGAAACACTCTATCCGCATAGGCAGCCTGTCGAGGTGCAATTCTTGCTGGATTTCCTTTAAAAGGCGTACCGTGCGTTGTTCCGGATTCAGCTTTTCCGCTTGTTTCAGACGGTCGGCCTTGTATTGTTTAACGTTCAGGATGGAGAGTTCAAGCAATTTCTTCTTGTCACCGCGTTGCGGGATGGTAAAGATAACGTCTTTAAGCTCCATGTCCAGCTCAAAGGGCACGATGATTTCGCGGGAAAGGCTCTTGTACCGTTCGCGCATCTCGATAATGCCCAGTGACAGGAGCTCCTCTTTCGTTTCGTTCAGCCGTTTCTTGTACTCAAAGGTGAAAGCTTGGTTGATAGCCCCGTTTGTGATATGCAGATAGTTGATGAATGCGGACTTTTCATCGGTGTCTTCCTCGATGGAGAACACGTCGATATTGTGCAATACGTTGCTTACCACTTCCGATTTGGAACGGTAATTTTCCAGCAGCAGATACTTTTCCTTGATTTTCTGCGCCTCTTCAAACTTCATTTCCGCCGCAAGCTCCTGCATCTGCTGATACAGCATCCGCTCTATCTCCTGGGTATTTCCCTTGAGTATTTCCTTTATTTCGGCGATGTTTTTGAGGTATTCTTCCTGATTCTGCTTGCCTATGCAGGGGCCTGCACAGTTCTTGATATGGTATTCCAGGCATACATTGAACTTCCCTGCCCGGATGTTTTCGGGCGAGAGATTCAAGTTGCAGGTGCGTAGCGGGTACAAATGCTTGATGAGGTCGAGCACTGCATACATGGATGGTATGTGGCTGTACGGGCCGTAGTAGGAAGAACCGTTGCGTATGATTCTCCGCGTCTTGAATACGCGGGGGAAATATTCGTTCTGCACGCAGATGGACGGGTAGGTCTTGTCGTCTTTCAGCAGTACGTTGTAACGGGGTTTGTATTTCTTGATAAGATTGTTTTCCAGCAGCAAGGCATCCTCTTCCGTGTTGACCACGATATACCGGATATCTGCAATCTTGCTCACCAGTACCCGTGTCTTTCCCGGTTCATGTTCTCTGTTGAAGTAGGAAGAGACCCGGCGCTTCAGGTTTTTTGCTTTCCCTACGTATATAATCGTTCCCTCGGCATTCAGATATTGGTAAATACCGGGACTTTCGGGAAGGTTCAGAACGATACCATTCAGGTAATCATTTGTTTTTAGTTCGTCCATATCGTAAGAAAAAGGTAGTAAAGAAAAAGGTGGTAAAGCAATACGCTGCCAAGAGCATGCGGCGATACATTCTCATGCAGCGATGTGATTGCTTTACCACCCGGTTGTTTCTTTAGAGTGTCAATACCGATTCTACATCTACATCTTTGCTGAATATATCCTTTCCATGCAACTCTTTCAATTCGATAATGAAGTTTACATATACCTTTTTAGGGCTCAGTTTCTTCACCAGTTTGCAGGCTGCTTCCATTGTTCCGCCCGTAGCCAGAAGGTCGTCGTGCAGCAATACTACATCGTCCGGTTCAATGGCATCCTTGTGGATTTGTACCGTATCTTTGCCGTACTCTTTGTCGTAGCTTTCTTCGATTGTTTCCGCAGGCAGCTTTCCGGGCTTGCGCATGGGTACGAATCCTGCACCTAAGCGGGTGGCGAGAATGGGCCCATGATGAAGCCTCTGGATTCTATACCTACCACTTTGGTTATCCCTTTATCCTTGTACATTTCATACAAGGTGTCTGAAAGCTCTTGCAGTGCCGACGGGTTTTTAAACAGAGTGGTTACATCGTAGAATAAAATCCCGGGGATGGGGAAGTCGGGAATTTCCCGAATGGTCTTGGCAAGTGTTTCTTTGCTCATAATCAGTTTATTTAATACGTTTATTGAATTCTTTGTTTCACGTGGAACGTTGCCCCTTATCGCCCGCAAAGCACCAGCAGCACGTTGATATCGCTGGGAGACACTCCCGGGATTCGGCTTGCCTGGGCTATTGTTTCCGGATCTATCTTCACCAGCTTCTGGCGGGCTTCGGTAGAAAGAGACTGGATGGAATTATAGTCGAACCTTCCTTTAATCTTTATGCTTTCCAGCCGTGCCAGTTTATCTGCTATGATTCGCTCGCGTCCGATATAGCCTTCGTACTTGATAAGTATTTCCGCAGCTTCGACTATTTCGTCTCTTCTGTCTGCAACTTTATCCTGTTCCGTAATCTTGTCCAGTTCCCGACGGAAAGCGCTGACATGTTCTGCCATGTTTTCCAAGGTTACTTGCGGACGGTTTATTAAGTCTACCAACTTGCATCCCTGGCGGAGCGGGGTAGTGCCGAGCTGTTCCAGCACCGGTTGATTAATGCCGGTTTCATCGAATAACTCCGGGTGAACTCTATGATGCTTGTAACGGCTTCGCGCTTGCTCTTTAATAGTTCGTAGCGGTCTTCTTTGGCAAGTCCCAGTTTCCAGGCTCTTTCGGTCAGCCTCATATCGGCATCGTCCATACGGAGCAGGATGCGGTATTCCGCACGTGAAGTAAACATGCGGTAAGGCTCATCGACGCCTTTGGTAACCAAATCGTCGATTAATACGCTATATAGGCTTCGTCGCGTGCCAGGGTGAACGGTTCTCCGCCGTGGCAATTGATATGCGCGTTGATACCTGCAATGATTCCTTGTCCGGCAGCTTCTTCGTAGCCGGTCGTTCCGTTTACTTGTCCGGCGAAGATAGGTTCTTGATTTTCTTCGTTTCCAACGTATGTTTCAGTTGGGTGGGATCAAAGTAATCGTATTCTATTGCGTAGCCGGGGCGGTAAATCACCAGGTCGCGGAATGCCGGAATCTTTTTCAGCGCTGCAATCTGTATGTCCATCGGCAGGGAAGAAGAGAAGCCGTTCAGGTAAAGCTCCTGCGTCGTTTCACCTTCCGGTTCCAGGAAAAGCTGGTGCTGTTCCTTGTCGGGGAAGGTTACGATTTTGGTTTCTATACTGGGGCAATAGCGGGGCCCTATGCTTTGAATCTGCCCGTTGAAAAGGGGAGAATCCGGCAGCCCTTCACGAAGGATGCGGTGTGTTTCTTCATTGGTGAAGCAGGTCCAGCACGGCAGTTGCTTCAGGTGGCGTACGCCGTTGTTCATAAAGGAGAATTTATGGAAGTCGTTTTCCCCTTCCTGAATCTCCATATCTTCGTAATGCACGCTCCGTCCGTCGATGCGTACGGGGGTTCCCGTTTTCATTCGCCCGTATGTGATGCCGTGCCGGGCGATGGATTCGGTCAGTTGGTAAGATGCGGGTTCTGCCATGCGCCCGCCCGGAAGCATGGTGCGCCCTACGTGCATCAGTCCGTTCAGGAAAGTTCCGGCAGTCAGTACGACGCATTTGGCGCGGAAGGTCACTCCCCAAACGGTGGTGAGTCCGGTTACCTCGCCGTTTTCAACGAGGATTTCCTGTACGGTGTCCTGCCAGATGTGCAGGTTGGGAATATTCTCCAAAATCTCGCGCCATGTCCAGATGAATTTGTTGCGGTCGCACTGTGCGCGCGGACTCCACATGGCGGGGCCTTTGGAGCGGTTCAATATGCGGAACTGGATAGCCGTTTTATCGGTCACCAATCCCATATATCCGCCTAAGGCGTCTATTTCGCGTACAATCTGTCCTTTGGCAATACCTCCTACGGCAGGGTTACAACTCATCTGTCCTATCTTATTCATGTCCATTGTGATAAGACAGGTCTTTGAACCCAGGTTTGCGGCGGCGGCAGCGGCTTCACAGCCGGCATGTCCGGCGCCGATTACGATAACGTCATACTTAAACTCCATTCGTTCAATCTCTTTTAAAACCATGCAAAGTTACTAAAAAGTTATTTTGTAGCCGCGATTTATCTCCTTTCCTTGTGAATTCTTAGGAAATACCTCGCGGGTTTCTTTCCGTTTTGCCTGTATGTAATCTCTTTTCGCCTTGTATATAATCTCTTGTTCGTTTAAGGGAAATATCCGAAAGGCAGGTTCTTTTCTTCGTCCCGCAGTTGCGGGACGGACGGTTGCCAGCTGCGAGCCCGGAGCCCGCAATTGGCAACGCGGAGCCTGCAATTGGAAAACGAAGAAAGTAACGTGGTAAAGCGGTATTATATACGGTGCGAAACAAAGAAAAGAAAGAGGGAATGGAACATTTATCTACGGGATTAGCTTCCCGATTGCCCGTATAAAACCTTTTCATACCTCGGAAATCGTTGAAAAAGTCGCTTATATGGAATTTCTGATTATTGGGTTAATGCATTGACCATAGTGCATAGCCTGTTTTTGAGGGTGACGACCGATTGTTTGTCATCACCCTTATCGTGTTGGTCGTCACATCCGCAATCCCTCTCTGGTAAAGGGATGCGAGGTGGTTAGTGACGAGTGACGAGAGATTGTGCAAAAAAACGATAGGGGGGAGAGTTGAACTTTGCTTGCCAATGCGCCTTTTGATTTTATCGCATGGCGAGCGCCTTGTTTTCGGCGGCTTCCATGATTTCCCGTTCTCCCGGTCCTTTGTCGTTAATGCCGCAAAGGTGCAGGATGCCGTGGATGATGACGCGGTACAGCTCCCGTTCGTAGTCATTGCCGGCAAACTGTTCGGCGTTGGTGCGTACCGTATCCAGGCTGATGAAGAGGTCGCCGCTCAGGCGGTTGCCTTCGCAGTAGTCGAAAGTGATGATGTCCGTGTAGTAATCGTGCTGAAGGTACTGGCGGTTCACTTCGAGGATTTTCTCGTCCGAACAGAAGATGTAGGCTATTTCGCCGATTCTCTTGTTGTAGGTGGCGGCAACGGCTTTGATCCATTCCGTTGTTTCGCCGCTTCTTGATTGCGGGCATTTCGATGCCGTCTGTCTGATAACTTATCATACTATTTCCAGTTTTTTTTAAAAGAAGAATATATAGCTGATGATGATAGCGGCGATGATACCGGAAAAGTCGGCTATCAGCCGCAGGTGACGGCGTTGCGGGTTTTCGTGATGCCTACGCTGCCGAAGTAGACGGCAAGGATGTAGAACGTGGTATCCGAGGCGCCGCGTGCCACGCAGCTCATGCGCCGACAAAAGAGTCGGCGCCGTATTGCTTCATTGTATCAATCATCAGTCCGTTGGCCCCGCTGCCGCTTAACGATTTCATCAATGCAGTGGGCAGCGCACCTACAAATCGGTGTCCGCTCCGGATAGTCCGACGATGTAACCGATGCCGTTTACGATGATATCCATCGCTCCCGAAGTGCGGAAAACGGCGATTCCAACGAGGAATGCCACCAGATAGGGAACGATGCGTATGGCGGTTGTAAATCCTTCCTTGGCGCCTTCGATGAAAGCATCGTACACATTAATCTTTTTCCATAATCCCCACAGGATGAAAAGCAGGATGATGGTAAAGAGAATGATGTTGGCAACCAGCGTGGAGTAAACGCCCATTTCTTCGCGGCTTACTTGGGTGAACAGGTAAATAAGCCCGGAGAAGAACAGGCTGATGCAACCGATCAGAATAAGAATGGGTTTGTTCAGCAGGTTTATCCGTTGCGCAATGCTGACGGCGGTGACACCGACAATGGTAGAGATGGCGGTAGTAATCAGCGTAGGGATGAAAATGTCCGTAGCTGCGCAGCGCCCATTTGCGAGCGGTACATCATGATGCTGACGGGTATCAGTATCAACCGGATGTGTTCATTACCAGAAACATAATCATCGGGTTGGTAGCGGTATCTTTTTTCGGATTCAGCTCCTGAAGCTCTTTCATGGCTTTCAGTCCCATCGGGGTGGCGGCATTGTCCAGCCCCAGCATGTTGGCGGAAAGGTTCATGAAGATGGAACCCATGGCGGGGTGTCCTTGGGGAATTTCCGGAAAGAGGCGGCAGAACACGGGACTCAGCCAGCGCGAAAGCGCGTTTATCATACCGCTGTTTTCGCCGATTTTCATGATGCCCAGCCATAAGGACAGAATGCCGGTGAGCCCCAGTGATATTTCGAATGCGGTCTTGGATGAGTCGAATGTGGAGTTGACAAGTTCCGTAAATATCTCCGTATCTCCCATAAACAGGAGTTTGCAGAGTGCTACAATGAAGGCGATTACGAAAAATGCTACCCAGATGTAATTTAAAACCATGTGTCCTTACTCTTCTTCTTAAATATTAATAGTTGCTTTTGTTGGCAAGATTCCATACGTTGAGGAGGATGCTTGGTTATCTCCACGACTTTTTCCCAGTTCAGTAATGCGGCGTGGTCTGACGGCTGGTGATAGTCGGGATGGCCGTCGGTGTGATACCAGATGACGGGGATGCCGGAACGGGCGAACGAGGCATTGTCGCTTCCGCCCACGGGGTTGTCCCAGGGACGGTAGTCGGGTTGCAGTTGCAGTCCGTAGCGGGTGATGTCCCGTTTCAGCCATTCGCCGAAGGCAGGATGGGCGGCTGTGTAAAAGTAGACTACGTGCTGCGGTTGTTCGGGCTTGTTGTTACGCCCTATCATGTCGAAGTTGAGATAACCCTTTATCTGTTTGAGAAACGGGCAGTGCTGTACGAAATGTTTTGAACCGAGCAATCCTTTTTCCTCGCCGTCCCAAAAGGCGAAGATGACATTTCTCAGCGGCTTTTCTCCGCTGAGGGCAAATGCACGTGCTATCTGCAATACGGCGGAGACGCCGGATGCGTTATCGTCCGCACCGTTGTATATCTTATCGTCCGCCAGCGTTTCGTCTACGCCCAGGTGGTCGAAGTGAGCGCCTACAATGACATATTCATCGCTGCGCTTGCCGGGAATGTATGCCAGCACATTATCCATTTTCAGGGAACGGTGCGTGCCTTGTTTCAGTACGGCAACGGAGTCGGGGTGTACCTGCCAGCGTCCGCGTTGCTGCCTTTCCTTGGCGTATGCTCGAAAGCTGGTAATAGCCGTTCTTGTCCAAAGGGCGGATACCGGCTTCTTTCAGGCAGGATACGATGTAGCGGGCTGCTACCCGCGAACCATGCATGCCTGCTTCGCGTCCTTGCAGTTCGTCATCGGCCAGAAACTCCACAATGGCTTCTGCGGAAGTACGGTTGATGCTTTGCAATCCTTTTTCAAGCGGGGACTGTGCATGTAGCGACAGGGCGGAAAACAGGAAACAGGCGGTTCCTAAAAATACTTTATGCATGGTGTTCCGTTTTTAGTGACTAAAGTGTGTATCTGTTGCAAAATTAAAGATAACTTTTCATAGTTTCTATAGATTTGTCGTATTTTTGTCTGCTGGCAAGATAATTCAAGTACATGTAAATCAAACGGTGAGTGATGAGAAAAAGGAAAATCCCGTTGGCAGGCACGCTGCAGAATAATCCGATTTCAACGGAAGAAATAGCGGATATTGCCGCAGATATCCAAAGGGAATTGGAGACGTATGCCGATCCGGTAAAAAGGGAATATCTTCCCCGTTTCTTCAAGACGGGAAAGGGAGAATACGGCGAGGGCGATAAATTTCTGGGTGTAGTGGTTCCGAATACCCGCACGGTGGCGAAGCAACACAAGGATGCTCCGTTTGCTGTAATGGCGGAACTGCTGCAAAGCCAGTGGCACGAGTGCCGGCTTTGCGCTTTGCTGATGCTGGTGGAGCGTTTTAAGAAAAGCGGTGAAAAGGAAAGGAAGCTTATTTATGACTTCTACCTTTCGCAGACGGCACGTATCAACAACTGGGATTTGGTAGACTTGTCCGCTCCGGGTATCGTGGGAGAATATCTGAAAGACAAATCCCGCGACGACCTTTATCGTCTGGCAGACGGTGAGCTGCTCTGGGAGCAACGCATTGCGGTGGTTTCTACTTATACGCTTATCAAAAACGGTGATTTCACCGATATTCTGGCGCTTTCGGAACGGTTGCTGCACCATCCGCACGATTTGATGCGGAAAGCGGTGGGCTGGATGCTGCGTGAGATGGGAAAGAGGGATAAGGATTTGCTGGTGCAGTTTCTTGAGAAACACAGCAAGGTGATGCCGCGGACAATGCTGCGCTATGCCATAGAGAAATTCCCGGAAGAAGAAAGGAAGGAGTTTATGAAACGTTGAAAGATTTCTTTATCTTTGTCCGGAAGCGGAGATAAGCGGCATTTCGATATAAAAAAGAATGGATTCATTTTATTCTGCTCTCGGTTTGCACTATCTTTGTCGTTGTATAGATTGAATTTTAATGGAACAAGAAGATTTTAACATACGCGAGCATCAGCTCACCAGCAAGGAGCGTGACTTCGAGAACGCTTCTCCGCCCTTTGAACTTCGAGGATTTCAGCGGACAGGATAAGGTGTTGATAATTTGCGCATTTTCGTGAAGGCTGCCCGTCTCAGGGGCGAGGCCCTGGATCATGTGTTGCTTCACGGTCCTCCCGGATTGGGAAAGACCACACTTTCCAACATTATAGCCAATGAATTGGGAGTAGGTTTCAAGATTACTTCCGGTCCGGTGCTCGACAAGCCGGCGACCTGGCAGGCGTACTCACCAGCCTGGAGCCGAACGATGTGCTTTTCATCGACGAGATACATCGGCTGAGTCCCGTAGTGAAGAGTATCTGTATTCGGCAATGGAAGACTACCGCATCGACATCATGATAGACAAAGGCCCGTCGGCGCGAAGCATACAGATTGATTTGAATCCGTTTACGCTGGTGGGGGCCACCACCCGCAGCGGTTTGCTGACGGCTCCGCTACGTGCCCGTTTCGGCATCAATCTCCATCTGGAGTATTATGACGATGATGTGCTGAGCGGTATTATCCGCCGTTCGGCAAGCATACTGGACGTACCCTGCTCCACAAGAGCCGCTTCGGAAATCGCAAGCCGCAGCCGCGGTACGCCGCGTATCGCCAATGCCTTGTTGCGTCGCGTGAGGGACTTTGCACAGGTGAAAGGTTCGGGCAGCATCGATACGGAAATCGCCAATTTCGCACTCGAGGCGCTTAACATTGACAAGTACGGACTGGATGAGATAGACAATAAGATACTTTGTACGATTATCGATAAGTTCAAGGGCGGTCCGGTGGGACTTACAACCATCGCTACGGCCTTGGGAGAAGATGCGGGAACCATCGAAGAAGTTTATGAACCGTTCCTGATAAAGGAAGGCTTCCTGAAACGCACTCCCCGCGGTCGTGAAGTAACGGAACTGGCCTATAAACATTTGGGGCGGAGCCTCTACAATAGCCAGAAGACGTTATTTAATGATTGACGCTTATTGATAAGCAATCGGTTAGAGAGTATAATAAAACACTGAATAACGTGGCTGGATTGAAATCATTGGCAAAAGAAACTGCCATTTACGGGTTGAGCAGTATTGTGGGGCGTTTCCTCAACTATCTGTTAGTGCCCGTATACACCATGGCCTTGTCTGCACAGTCGGGGGGCTATGGCGTTGTGACTAATATCTATGCGTGGGTAGCACTGTTGCTGGTGCTGCTGACGTGCGGCATGGAAACGGGCTTTTTCCGCTTTGCCAATAAAGGAGAGGACGACCCGATGCGGGTGTATTCCACAACATTGCTCAGCGTAGGCATCGGTGCGCTGACATTCCTTGCGCTGGGACTGCTGTTTCTTCAACCGGTTGCCGACTGGCTGGAATACGGAGAGCATCCCTGGTACGTGGGAATGATGATGATTGTAGTGGCGATGGATGCCATTCAAAGCATTCCTTTCGCTTATTTGCGCTATAAGAAACGGCCCGTCAAGTTTGCAGCGCTCAAACTGCTGTTCATCTTCCTGAACATAGCCTTGAACCTGATTTATTATGTCTGGATGAAGGGCGATGATGTGGCGTATGCCTTCCTCTTCAATCTTGTGTGCACTTCTACCATCATGCTGTGCATGATACCCGAATTGCGCGGTTTCGCTTATGTGCTGGACAGGAAACTGCTGAAGCGGATGCTTGCTTATAGCCTGCCGTTGCTGGTGTTGGGCATTGCGGGCATCCTGAATCAGGTGGCGGACAAGATTATCTTTCCCTTTGTCTACCCCGACCAGGTGGAAGCCACCGTACAACTCGGCATCTATGGAGCCGCCAGCAAGATTGCCATGGTGATGGCGATGCTGACACAGGCTTTCCGCTACGCCTACGAGCCTTTTGTATTCGGCAAGAGCCGCGATAAGGACAACAAGCAGGTGTATGCGCAGGCCATGAAGTTCTTTATCATCTTTACACTGGTGGCTTTTCTGGCAGTGATGTTCTATCTGGATATTCTCCGCTACATCATCGGCCGCGACTATTGGCCGGGGCTGCGTGTTGTGCCCATTGTAATGGCTGCGGAAATCTTCATGGGAATTTATTTCAATCTCTCTTTCTGGTACAAGCTGATTGACGAAACGCGTTGGGGAGCTTATTTCTCACTGATAGGCTGCACGATTCTGGTGGTGATGAATATCTTTTTAATTCCGAAGTTCGGGTATATGGCTTGCGCATGGGCCGGATTTACGGGTTACGGCGTTGCGATGCTGCTCTCTTATTTTGTCGGTCAGAAGAAATACCCGATTCAGTACGATTTAAAGTCGATAGGGTGCTATGTGCTGTTGGCTGCGGTGCTTTATGTGGCTGCGGAATGTGTACCTATTGAAAACATCTGTCTGCGTATGACGTTCCGTACGCTGTTGTTATGCCTGTTTATAGCCTATATTATAAAGCGCGATTTGCCGCTTAGTCAAATACCTGTTATCAATCGTTTTATCCGAAAATAGAATTATTTTTATGGAACAGCCTGTCAATCCCAACCGGAATGTATTTGCCGTCAAGAACTTCCTGAAAGAGTATCTCGATTTGCGCAAAGATAAAGACAATGAACTTGCCACTGTAGACTCCATCCGTAAGGGTGTCGAGTTTAAAGGGGCCAATTTATGGATTCTGATATTTGCCATCTTTATGGCTTCACTCGGTCTGAATGTCAATTCTACCGCTGTAATTATCGGTGCGATGCTTATCTCGCCGTTGATGGGACCTATCATGGGAGTGGGGCTTTCAGTGGGTCTGAACGATTTCGAGCTGATGAAGCGCTCGTTGAAAAGTTTCCTGATAACTACGCTGTTCAGTGTTACCACGGCTACCGTCTTCTTCCTGGTGAGCCCGGTTGCCGAGGGGCAGTCGGAGTTGCTGGCGCGTACCTCACCGACGATTTATGACGTATTCATCGCACTGATGGGCGGTCTTGCGGGAGTAGTGGCACTCTCCACGAAGGAGAAAGGCAATGTGATTCCGGGTGTCGCCATTGCCACGGCATTGATGCCGCCGCTGTGTACGGCAGGTTATGGACTGGCAACGGGAAACCTGATTTATTTCCTCGGTGCATTCTACCTTTATTTCATTAACTCCGTATTCATCAGTCTGGCTACTTTTATCGGCGTACGGGTAATGCACTTCCAGCGCAAGGAGTTTGTGGATAAGAACCGTGAAAAGAAGGTGCGGAAGTATATCGTGCTGATAGCTGTCCTTACGATGTGTCCGGCGGTGTATCTCACAGTGGGAATTATTCAGGATACCTTCTTTGAAAGTGCGGCCAACCGCTTTGTAAACGAGCAGCTTGCCTTTGAGAATACGCAGGTATTGGATAAGAAAATCCACCATGAGGCAAGCACCATGAGATACGGGTAGTCCTGATAGGTCAGGAAGTGCCGGAAGCCTCTATTGCCATCGCCCGCAGTAAAATGAAAGATTATAAACTGGACAATACGAAGCTGGTTGTGCTCCAGGGAATGAATAACGAGTCGCTGGATATGTCGTCTATCCGCGCCATGGTTATGGAAGATTTCTACAAGAACAGCGAACAGCGTCTGGTGGAGCAGAAGCAGCAGATTTCTTCTTTGGAAAAGAACTTGGAACAGTACCGTAAATACGATGAATTGGGCAAAAAGATTATCCCTGAGCTGAAGGTGCTTTATCCCTCCGTTAAGTCGGTTTCCATTTCGCACGCGCTTGAGCTGACGGTCGATTCGGTACGGATAGATACCGTTACGCTTGCCGTCCTGAAGTTCGGCAAGCATCCGGATGCCGTGAAAGGGAGAAAATAACCGAATGGCTGAGAGCGCGTACGGGTTCCGAAAAGCTGAGGCTGATTGCGGAGTGATGTCCGGATGCGGTGAAAGAGAAGCGTCCGGCCGCACAGGCTGTCGGTGTGGGAGTACAAAACGGGCAGGCAAACTTATATAAAGTTAAGTAGAGAACGATATGGTTTTGAGATTTGTAGCAGTGGTTGTTTGCTGCCTTTCTGCGTGGGTGGTGCAGGCGGATGAGGGCATGTGGATGCTGGGTAATCTGAATAAACAGACGCGCCGGGCAATGAAAGAGCTCGGTTTGCAAATGCCGGCAGACAAGCTATACAGTGCCAGACGTCCCTCATTGAAAGATGTCGTAGTGAGTTTCGGCGGTTTCTGTTCGGGGGTGGTCGTGTCGGAAGACGGACTGGTATTTACGAATCACCATTGCGGTTTCAGCAGCGTCCAGCAGCATTCTTCCGTGGAGCATGACTATCTGAAAGACGGCTTTGTGGCACGTAACCGCAGCGAGGAATTGCCGAATCCGGAGCTTTATGTCCGCTTTCTGCTGCGGACGGAGAATGTAACGAAACGGGTGCTTGGTGCGGTAAAGCCGGAGATGACCGAGCCGGAGCGTTCCGGTGCGGTGGATTCGGTGATGTTTGCCATCAGTGAGGAAGTGGCGCGTAAGGACTCTACTTTGGTGGGAATTGTAGATGCGTGCTATGGCGGCAATGAGTTCTGGCTGTCTGTTTACCGCGACTATAACGATGTCCGCTGGTATTTGCACCGCCTTCCTCGGTAGGCAAGTTCGGTTGGGATACGGACAATTGGGTGTGGCCGCGTCATACGGGCGATTTCTGCGTATTTCGCATCTATGCCGGTAAGAACAACCGCCCGGCGGATTATTCGCCGGAAAACGTCCCTTATCATCCCGAATACGTAGCGCCGATTTCTCTGGACGGGTATAAAGAGGGTTCTTTCTGCATGACATTGGGCTATCCGGGCAGCACGGAGCGTTACCTCTCTTCGTTTGGCATCGAAGAGATGATGAACAACGGCAATCAGGCACAAATAGATGTCCGGGGCATCAAGCAGGCTATCTGGAAGCGCGAAATGGACAGGCGAGACAGTATCCGCATAAAGTATGCTTCCAAATACGATGAAAGCTCCAATTACTGGAAGAACAGCATTGGGGTGAACCGGGCTATCCGGAAATTGCATGTCTTGGAAAAAAAGCGTGCCATGGAGCGGGAGCTTCGCCGCTGGATACAACAGACACCCGGAGAACGTGAGAAGCTGTTGCGGTTGTTTCCCGATTTGGAACTGGACTATAAAAATACCCGTGAAGCCAACCGTGCTCTGGCTTATTTTGCCGAATCTTTCCTGAATGGCCCTGACTGATACAATTGGCGTTGTCCATTTTGAATTTTGATTTTGAAGGGGAACGGAAAACGGTTGAGGCCAATCTGAAGGCAATTGTAGAAAAGTACGCCAATCTGGATTTGGAAATCGACAAGGAAGTCTTTACCGCCATGGTGAAAGAATATCGTTCCAAGGTCGATTCTACCTATTTACCGGAGTTTTACGGTACGATTGCCACCCGGTACGGCGGTAACGACAAGGCCTATGCGGATAGTTTGTATGCCGCTTCGGAACTGACTACCCCTCGCGGATTAAAACGTTTTCTGGAGCGGGACACTACCTATAACATCTATGACGACCCTGCCATAAACCTGGCATAGACCTGATTGGCAAGATGTTTGAAATCAATATGCAGACGAGAGAGTCCGCCATGAATATCGCCCGTAATGAGCGCTTGCTGAATGCTGCCGTACGCAGGATGTATTCATCGCGTAATTTCTATCCGGACGCAAATTCCACCATGCGTTTGAGTTTCGGTACGGTATGCGGATACACCCCGTTTGACGGTGCTGAATACGATTATTATACCACGACCAAAGGTATTCTTGAAAAGGTAAAGACCCATGCAGGCGATGTGGATTTTGAGGTGCAGCCGGAACTTCTTTCTTTGTTCTCCAACCGCGACTTTGGCAGATATGCCGGTGAAAAGGGAGAAATGAATGTTTGCTTTATCTCCAATAACGATATAACCGGCGGCAATTCGGGAAGCGCCATGTTCAATGCCAGAGGCGAACTTCTGGGACTGGCTTTTGACGGCAATTGGGAAGCGATGAGCAGCGATATACTCTATGAACCGAAGATGCAGCGCTGTATCGGGGTCGATGTGCGCTACATCCTGTTCATGATAGAGAAGTACGGCAAAGCCGGAGATTTGATACGGGAGTTGAAAATTGTTTCCGGAAAATAGCCGGTTATGCGATTCCCCTGATGCGGTCGTCGAAAGCGGACAATGCCGCTTTGGCCCCTTCACCCATAGCTATGATAATCTGTTTGTAGGGTACGTCGGATACGTCTCCGGTGCATAAACACCCGGAAGCGTGGTGCGGCAGAATGCGTCTGTCTTGATTTCACCGGTCGGTGTCGTTTCCAATGCGTCCCGGAAAGGTGCGCTGTTGGCTGCCAGACCGATTTGTACGAAGATACCGTCCAAAGGATAGTCGCGCTCCTCGTTGGTGATGCGGTCTTTGATGCGGATACCGGTTACTTTCTCTCCGTCGCCCGTCACTCGGGTGGTTTGTGAAGAAGTGAATATCTCCACGTTGGGAAGGCTTCCGGCTTTTTCCTGCAATACCTGGTCGGCTTTTAGCGTATCGGCAAACTCGAAGACGGTAACTTTCCTGCAGATTCCCGCCAGGTCGATGGCCGCTTCTATGCCGGAGTTCCCGCCGCCGATGACGGCTACATGCTTGCCTTGGTAGAAGGGACCGTCACAATGCGGGCAGAAGGCTACACCGCGTCCGAGGTATTCGGCTTCTCCCTCTACGTTCAGTTTACGCCAGCTTGCGCCTGTGGCAATGATTACCGCAGGGGGCTGTAAACGTTTCTCCGCCACCGGAGAAAACCTTTTTCTCTTTACCCTGAAGCTCTGCTCTTTCAATCTTCCGGTCTTCAAAAATCTCTATCGGGTAATGTTCTATGTGCGTCCTGAGTGCGTCGGCAAGCTGTGAACCTGTTGTCCGGGGTACGGAGATGAGGTTCTCGATGCCTACGGTTTCTTTTACCTGTCCGCCTATTCGTTCGGCAATAATGGCTACGCGCAATCCTTTGCGGGCGGAATAAACGGCTGCCGAAGCCCCGGCAGGACCTCCGCCCAGGACCAGCACGTCGAACTCCCTTAAGACGGGTGCTGCATTCTCTTGCGGCAGGCTGCCGAAGGTATCTTCCAGTTTTTTCAGGAGTTCCCCTAAAGAACCGCGTCCCACATGAAGTTGCTTCCCATTGGCGTAAACGGACGGTACGGCTTGTATTTTCAGCGCATCCGCTTCTTCCTGAAAGACGGCTCCGTCTATTGTGTCGTGGGTGATATAGGGATGCAGCAGTGCTACGGCATTGAGCGCCTGCACAATGTCCGGGCAGTTGGTACAGGCCAGCGACACATAAGTTCGCAGATGGATTGGGCCTTGCAATGCTTGATGCGGCGGCCGATACCCTCGTCCGGGAGATTTTTGCCCTTTCCATCGGCATTTAGCACGGCAAGAAGCAGCGAACTGAATTCATGTCCGCCCGGAACGGCACGGAATTTTATTCCGGTTTCTTTCCCTTCTTTCAGGAGCGTAAACTCCAGTTTGGGTTCATCGGTTTCGGTCACCTGGCAGGACAGTTTGTCGGAACAGCTCGCTATGTCATTCAGAAAATCAATCATCTCACCGGCCTGTTCATGTTCCGGATTGCAGGTGATGTGAAAGGTATAGCGGGCTTTCAATGGTTGGAATATGCTCCGCACTTGGTCTAATATAGTTGCTTCTAACATGATGATGCAGGTTTTTAAATGTTGGAGTATAAAAAAGACTTATCTCATTTCTTGTACTCTTGCAAGGAAGAAATGGAGATAGTCTTTACATAGTAATGTCTATCGTATGGGGGTACGATTAAATCTTGCCGACTAAATCGATGCTCGGCTTCAACGTTGCACCGCCTTTCTTCCATTTGGCGGGACAGACTTCACCGTCGTGAGTGGCTACGAATTGCGCAGCTTCCACCTTACGGAGCAGTTCGTCCGCATTGCGTCCGATGTTGTTGTCCTGAATCTCGGCAATCTTGATTTTTCCTTCAGGATTTACAAGGAATGTACCGCGATAAGCCATACCTTCTTCTTCGATCATCACACCGAATGCACGGCTCAATGTTCCTGTCGGGTCTGCCAACATCGGTATTTAATCTTACGGATGCTTTCGGAAGCATCATGCCATGCTTTATGTACAAAGTGAGAGTCTGTACTTACGGAATAGACCTCTACGCCCATGGCTTGGAACTGGTCGTATTTTTCTGCAATATCCACCAGTTCGGTAGGACATACAAACGTAAAATCTGCCGGATAGAAGAAGAAAATGGCCCATTTGCCTTTTACATCTTCGTTAGTTACTGTTTTGAAACTTCCGTTTTGGAAGGCCTGAACTTTGAATTCAGGGAGTTGAGAGTTGATAATCGGTTCCATAATTATACTTTTTAAAAGGTTTGGTTTTTGTTTTACCGGTGCAAAGATTGTGCAGACCGAATGCAGAAGCAGGCTTGCCTGATTATGCCGAGGTGCAGCCGATCTTTGCTTTTCCTGTTTGCAAAAATATAGCATTTTTCTCCGGTAGAACAAAAAATCCGATTGAAAGGTTTTATGGCCGATAGACAAAATCTATACGAGTACCTGAGTGGCTTTCAGGGAGAGCATTTCTTTGGGCACTGCCGCTGTTACCTCTTGGGCGATTGTATTTAAAAGCGTGTTGCGGATAAAACTCCGGTTGGTCAGCATGATGATTTGCCGGGTAGGACAGGGGATGGCAAAAGGATGTACCAGTTCTTTCTGCGTGCCGTTCAGTTGCAGGACAGCCAGTTCGGGAATGAAAGTGATGCCCTTGCCGCTTTCTACCATGCGCATAAAGGTTTCCATGCTGCCCAGATGGTAGGCCAACTGGCTGGCACGGGCTGCCTTCAGTTGGCAGAAACGCTCCAGCTGGTCGCGAAAACAATGCCCTTCATCCAGCAGCCAAAGCTGTTCTCCCGTCAAGTCCGAAGTCCGTATGACTTCATTGCTGAAAAGACGGTTTTCCTGCGCAATATACGTGTAGAACTGTTCGTAGAATAACGGTATTTGCCGGAATTCTTCCATTCCTGCCAGACCGGCTACGATTCCGGCATCTATGTCTCCCGTTTGCAGGCTTTCTTGATGTCGTTCGTCTTCATCTCTACTACCCGGATATCAAGCTGCGGATATTTCTTCATCAATTGCGGAAAGAAACGCGGCAGCAGATAGGGGGCTATGGTGGGAAGTATGCCTAGTTTGAAAATTCCGCTGAGCGAATGCTTTTCTTCTTTCTATAATGTTTTTTATACGATGGGTCTGAACCAACACATTCCGGGCTTGTTCTATGATGTGAAGGCCGATGGGAGTAGGGCACACAGGCTGCTGGCTGCGGTCGAAAATCTTTGTGTCCAACTCTTCTTCCAACTTTTGAATCATGGCGCTCAAGGTGGGTTGTGTGACCCGGCAATATTCAGCGGCTTTGGCGAAATGGCGGAACTGATTGACAGCAAGTATGTATTCCAATTGTTGTAAAGTCATAGAAACAGGGCTTTTGAATGTTATATATAGAATCGTTCTATGCAAAGATAGAAATTATCTGTTTGACAAGCACTTATTTGCCGCTTATCTTTGCAACAGAAACAAAGAAAAATAGTATGAACTTTTAAAATAGAAAGATTATGAAAACTTTAGATTACTTACATTTGAATGAAAAGAAAGTTGCTGACGTAGTATCGGCATTGCATCAGCTATTGGCAGACTTTCAGGTACATTATACCAATTTGCGCGGTTTCCATTGGGATATTAAAGGACACGGGTTCTTCGTGCTGCACGGCAAATTTGAAGATATGTACAACGATGCCGCAGAGAAAGTGGATGAAATCGCAGAACGTATCCTGATGTTGGGCGGTACGCCCGAAAACAAATTCAGCGAATATCTCAAGGTTGCCAAAGTGAAGGAAATCTCCGGTATTACTTGTGGCGGTGAGGCTGTTGAGCATATCCTCGAAACTTACAGCTATCTTATCGGTGAAGAAAGAAAAGTGATAGAACTGGCCAATGAAGCCGGTGATGATGCAACGGCCGACTTAATGACCGGTTACCTGAAAGAGCAGGAAAAAATGGTTTGGATGCTCGTTGCTTTCAGTACCAAGAGCTGTACGAAATAGGAGATAAAAAGCAATAAGATAATAGGGTGATAAAGTGATGATGCATTGCTTTGTCACCCTATTGCTTTGTTACACTGTTATTTATCACCTTGTCACTCCATCATCTTTTTAGAATAATGACGGTTACGGCTGAAATGATGAGCAGGATGCCCAGTGCTATGCTTCGGGTAAACGGCTCTCCGAAGATGGCAATGCCTACGCATACCGCCGTTACAGGTTCCATAGCTCCCAATACGGATGTCAGTGTGGAGCCTATGTTTTTGATGGCGCGTACCAGTGCAAGGTTGGATATTACGGTAGGTACTAACGCAAGCATCACCAGATTGCCAATGTGGTGCGGTCCGGAATGGCCTGTAACCCTATCCCGGAGATTTCCGTTCCGGTGAATAACAGGATACCGCCGAACAAAAAGACGTAAAACGTCATTTTAAGCCCTTTCATTTCGAGATTTTTCAGTTGGCTTACCGTTACCAGGTAAAGGGCATATCCCAATGCAGAAAGCAAAACAATGAATATGCCGGACCAGGTGACGCTTCCCGTACCGTCTCCGTTGGACAGGAAAAATACGCCGGCTACTGCCAGTGCAATGGCCGCCATGCGCCACAAAGATTTCTTCTCGTGGAAGAATATCATCATGATAAGCGTAGTCAGCACCGGATACATGAAATGAAGGGTGGTGGCACACCGCTCGACATGAACTGATACCCCCAAAAGAGGAATACTGCGGAACTGTCGTAAAGGCATGCCAGCAGCAGAAGCGGCAATATCTCCTTACGGCGTATGCGGAAAGACTGCTTGTCGAGCAGCAGTATGCCTGCCAGTGCCAGCATGGCGAAAAGAAAACGATATAATAGAATAGACCAGAAACCCATTCCTTGCTGCATGGCGGGGATTGTAAATAGCGGAATCAATCCGAAGCTGGCAGAAGACAATAGTCCATATAAAAAACCGTTGACTTTGTTCACGTCGTTTGCTTATTTCTTTTTAGGTGTCCGTTTTGCCCAGCCTTCTTCGCTGAAGTCCGGTTCTGAATCTTTAAATTCGTTATTGCCTTGAAAGAACTGTTTCCAATCGTCTTTTTTGCCGCGTGCCTTGGTATAACCGCGTTCTTCGCGACTGGGCTTGTTCTTTTTCTTGTCGGTAGCGGCATATTCGGTCTTATCGCTGCGTTTGCCGGCAACCTCGCTGCGACGCTCATCCTTGTAGCTGCGTTTTTTGCCGTCAAATTCCTTTTTGCCGTAGTTGCCGCCTTCGTTCCTGCGTTTTCCTTTGGGAGCGTCTTTCCCTTCTTCTCCCGCAATCTCTACAGAAACCTTACGGCCGTTCCAGTTGGCCCGGTTTAAGGCTTTTATAACGTTGCCCGCTTCTTTGTCTTCCACTTCAAAGAAAGAGAACTTCTGCATCAGTCGATACGGCCTAATTCAACACGCCCGCGGGTATTGTTGTTCAGGAGGCTGATCAGTTCGTTGGGGAAGAAGTTGTCCATTTTACCGAGATTGATAAACAGACGTTTAAAGCCCGGAGTTGCCTTGCGGGCATTGCTGCCGCGTTCGCCGCTTTTGGCGCTGCGTTCGCTGCCGGTGGCAATTTCTATTTCCTCACGGTCGCGATAGTAGTCCAGGAAGCGGTTGAATTCGAGGGAAACCATGCGTTTAATCAGGTCTTCCTTACTCAACCAGTCCAGCTTGCGGTAAATGTCGGGCAATGAAATCACGGATTTCATCCTCATTTACTTTTACTTTTTCGAGTTCGTCAATAACCTTCAGCAACTGCTTCTCGCAGATTTGCTTGCCAGTAGGCATTTCTCCCTGAATGAATTTCTTGCCGATGATGCGTTCGATTTCACGCATTTTGCCTTTTTCGCGCAGGTTGATGATGGCGATGGATGTGCCTGTTTTTCCGGCACGTCCCGTACGTCCGCTGCGGTGTGTGTAGCTTTCCGTATCATCGGGCAGGCCGTAGTTGATGACGTGGGTGAGGTCGTCGACGTCCAGACCGCGTGCGGCAACGTCGGTAGCACCAGCAGTTGCAGGTTGCGTATGCGGAATTTCTGCATGACGGCATCGCGCTGCGCCTGGCTCAGTTCACCGTGCAAAGAGTCGGCATTGTAACCTTCCTGCATCAGTTTGTCAGCAATTTCCTGAGTTTCCTTGCGGGTACGGCAGAAGATGATGCCGTATATCTGCGGATAGTAATCTACGATGCGTTTCAGGGCGGCGTACTTATCCTTGGCATGAACGGTGAACACCACGTGTTTCACGTTGCTGGTTCCTTCATTTCTGCGTCCGATGGTGATTTCCTTTGCATTGTGCAGGTATTTTTTGGAAATACGTGCGATTTCGGGACTCATGGTCGCGGAGAACAGCAGTGTGTTACGCTCTTGGGGCACATCTGCAAGAATGGCATTAATGCTGTCCGTAAACCCATGTTCAGCATTTCGTCCGCCTCGTCCATAACCACGTTCTGGATGGTGGAGAGTGAGACGGTCTTGCGTTCCATAAGGTCGAGCAGACGTCCGGGGGTAGCTACGATGATGTGTACCCCCCGCTTCAGGGCACGTATCTGGCTTTCGATGGACGAACCGCCGTACACGGGCAATACCCGCAGACCGTCGATGTACTTGGAGTAATCATTCAGGTCGCCCGCTATCTGTAAACAGAGTTCGCGGGTAGGGCAAAGAATAAGTGATTGGGGTATTCGGTTGTTAACGTTGATTTGCTGTATAAGCGGCAGACCGAACGCTGCGGTCTTTCCTGTTCCTGTTTGTGCCAGTGCTACTACATCATTATTTTCTCCCAAAAGGTAAGGGATTACTTCCTCTTGTACCGGCATGGGACACGCATATCCCATTTCTTCAATGGCGCGGCGTATCTCCGGCGACACACCGAGCTCTTCAAATGTCTTCATTAAATCTTTGTATATCTTTATATTTCAGGTGCAAAGATAATGCAAGCCGGGAGCATAATAAAATAAACTTGTCTGTTTTTTATGCCGAGGTGCGGTTTTATCTTCGCATTTGGCGCAAAGATAAGAGTTTTTTGGCGATTAATCATTAATTACTGAGCAAAATACTCCGTAACCTTTTTATTTCGTTCTTGCTTAGTCCGATACCTTTCCGCAGGTAAGTATCCATGTCACCGTATCGGCGTTCCGCTTCGTCTTTGGCAGCGTTCAGGAAATCCTCGCGTGCGGAGAAAAGGGTAGTGATGGCTTCCTGCGAGCGTGCAGGCAACTGATAAGCGTATTTGGAGGCGCTTGGAATGTTGAAGTAATCATTGCTCAGCCGGTAATCTTCCATGATTATGTCCTCGTTTATTCCCAGTGCGGCAAGCACCAGTGCGGACACGATGCCGGTACGTCCTTTGCCGGAGGAACAGTGTATGACTACCGGATAACTGTTTTTATCCAACAGGATATCGAATATCTGCCGGTATTCTTTGGTATATTGGTCTATTAAAATGCGGTTCATACGCTCTACCATGCGGTAGACGGTGTCACTTTTGATTTTTTCTTCCCGTATGCCTTTCAGTATGCCTTCCATATCTCCTGTGGCAAGCGGAATATGCACGACGTTGAACCCTTTTTGCAGCGGCGACTGCTGCCTATCTCCGAAGAAGCCCGCAAGTCGATAAGTGTCCTGATGCCGAGGTTTTTGAGCTCCCTGCGTGAGGAACATTCAAGGCTGTCTATCTCTGCCGAGCGGTAAATCATTCCCCAGCGCATCTGTTTCTTGGTGGAATAAGAAGGATAGCCGCCCAAATCACGGAAGTTCTGTACACCGGGAATGTTGATGTTGCGCGTGGCAATCTTAACACGATATTTGTCGTCGAACAAAAGGGTGTAATAATAACGTTTGGTCGGATCGTTCGTGACGATGGTCATTTTCAAGTCCGAGATATCGGCCATGGCCACGGGAACATCTTCCGGAATGAAGTCAGGATCGGTCGAAGCATATACTTTTATGTTCCCTTTGATAAGCGGAGCCATTTCCCATTTGACGATACAGTTCCCTACATTATTTTCTTCGCATACAACGGATATGTGTGGAGCTGTGCCGCTGCAAGAAGGAAGCAACACTGCCAGAACAAGCAAGTTCAACAGATTCTTATACATAATTCGTAAACTCTCTAATGTCGTTTACAGCAAATATATGGTTTTTCGTTGCAGATTATACAGCGTATATGAAGCTTTTATAATTTTTAAATGATAATTTATTTTTAAGTGCTGATTGGAGAGAGCCCTCAATATTTGCATCTCTCCGCAAACTCGTTTGACACCGAATTGCTGTAGCTTTTGCAGACTTCTGCGGCAAATTCCATGCCGTAACGGATAATCTGGTCCCACTTGGCTTCACCGATTGTATTCAGGTCGTCATAGCGGACATCGTATTTCAGCAAGCCGTAAATGATGCCTGCATTGAAGTTGTCGCCCGCTCCGACGGTACTTACGGCTTTCAGTGGCGGTATGTCATATTCTTTGGAGACGGAAGCGGTGCGGAGCGCAATCTTTTCCGCTCCTGCCGTGCATAGGAAATTGGGACAGTAGAATTTAATCTTGTCCTTGTATATCTTGTCTGCTTCGCGCAGGTTGTACATATAGAAGAAATCGTCCTGCGAGCCGCGTACAATGTTCGCGTATTCCAGATTTTCAATAATGGTCGGCGCCAATTTTATGGCCTCTTCCTTATGGGAAGAACGAAAATTAGGGTCGTAGTACACGATGGCTTTCTTTTCGCGTGCCTGGTCGAGCAGCTCCAACACTTTCTCGCGCAGCACCGGATTCAATGCGTAGTAAGAGCCGATGACAACAATGTCGTCCTCTTCCAGTTTGGGGTATATGACATCCAGCCGCTGTTTGGGATAATCCTTGTAGAAGATATATTCGGCATCGCTGTTGTCATCCAGAAAGGCAAGCGAAACGGGCGATTTCCCGTCAGGAAATACGTTGACGTAGTCCGTAGAGATATGATTGTCACGCATGAACCTGAGGATGATATTGCCTACATGGTCGTTGCCGGTTTCACTGATGAAACAGATAGGAACGCCGGTACGGCTCAATGAAACGATTCCATTGAATACGGAACCGCCCGGAACGGCAGCCGAAGGTTGCTCGTTACGGAAAATAATGTCTAATATCGTTTCTCCGATGCCGATTACTTTACGCATAACGCTCTTGATTTTTCTCCGAGGTAACCGCCGTGGTGACGTTTGGAGTAGTCTTCAATGGTAAATCCGGTTTTCTGCATAGTCTGTACTACCAGAATATCTCCTATAACGGTCATTACCGTTGTAGAAGTGGTAGGGGTCATGCCCAGTATGCAGACTTCCTTGGGACTTCCTGTGCTGAGACATACATCCGATTCCTGTGCCAGCGGACTGTCCGGATTTCCTGTAATGACGATAAATTTCAGTTTCGGATTCAGGTTATGCGCCAGTTGTGTCAGTTCGACGATTTCCCGTGTTTTGCCCGAATTGGAGATGAGCAGCAGCAGGTCATTCTCCTGCAGGATACCCAGGTCTCCATGCTGTGCTTCGCTGGGGTGCAGAAATACGGAAGGAATGCCGGTCGAGCAAAAGGTTGTAGCAATATTCATGGCTATTTGCCCTGCTTTACCCATGCCGGAAGTTACCAGTTTGCCTTTTTTACGGTGTACCTGTTCTACGATAAGTTCTACCGCCTTTTCGTATGCGTCCGTTACAGGGATATTCAATACGGCCTGCGCTTCTTTCTGCAAAAGCTCTTGAATGGATGCTATCATTGTCTCAATTTTGATTTATGGATTATAAGTCTACAAATATCCGTAATTTTCCATAAACGGCAATAAGTTTTATTGTATTTTTGTGCCGGTAAACTGTTTGTAGTGTAAGAATGAAGAATTTAACAGAAGAAATACAGCCTCGCCATAATCAGCACACATTGCCGAACGGCTTGCGCATCATCCATGAACCCTCCTTGTCGAAGGTGGCTTATTGTGGTTTTGCGGTGGATGCCGGAACACGCGATGAACTCGAAAACGAGCAGGGGATGGCGCATTTTGTGGAGCATCTTATTTTTAAAGGCACCAGGAAGCGCAGGGCGTGGCATATTCTGAACCGCATGGAGAATGTGGGCGGCGATTTGAACGCTTACACCAATAAGGAAGAAACCGTAATTTATTCCGCATTTCTTACCGAACATTTCGGGCGTGCTTTTGAGTTGCTGACGGATATTGTATTCCATTCCACTTTCCCTCAGCGGGAGATTGAAAAGGAGACAGAGGTTATTATAGACGAAATCCAGTCGTACGAAGACAACCCGTCCGAACTGATTTTTGATGATTTTGAGGATTTAATCTTTCGCGGGCATCCTCTGGGACGTAATATCCTCGGCAATCCGGAACAGTTGAAGAAGTTCCGCAGCGAAGATGCGGCGGCCTTTACTTCCCGCTTTTACCGTCCGGGCAATATGGTGTTCTTTGTTTTAGGCAATATGGATTTCAGACAAGTGGTGCGTTGGGCGGAAAAACTATTGGCTGATATTCCGGCTGAGGCTGTCGATAACCGTCGTACGCCCCCGCCTTTATATGTTCCGAAAAATCTGGTTTTACACAAAGATACCCATCAGGCGCACATCATGATTGGCAGTAGGGGGTACAATGCGTATGAAGACAAGCGTACGGCGCTCTATCTGCTGAATAACATCCTCGGAGGTCCGGGCATGAACAGCCGGCTGAATGTGGCCTTGCGCGAACGGCGCGGGTTGGTCTATAATGTAGAGTCCAACCTGACTTCTTATACCGATACCGGAACTTTCTGTATTTATTTCGGTTGCGATCCGGAGGATGCGGAGCTTTGTACCCGCCTTGTGTATAAAGAACTGAAACGCCTGCGCGATACCCGGATGACTTCTTCCCAACTTGCCGCCGCCAAAAAACAGCTTATCGGGCAGATAGGCGTGGCTTCGGACAATAACGAGAACAATGCCCTCGGCATGGCAAAGACCTTCCTGCATTACAATAAATATGAAACGGCCGAGGCCGTGTTCCGGCGTATCGGACAACTGACTCCCGAAATTCTGTTGGAAGTGGCAAACGAGATGTTTGCGGAGGATTATTTATCGACACTTATTTACGATTGACAGCCTTATTCCCGCTTATTCTCTTCAGGTTGTTCCAACCGCTTCCTGCTGAATTCACAGCCGCAGTACAGTTGGTTATAGAAGTCATACTCTTTGAGGAGCTGGTTGCGGCGGTCTTGCAATCCGCCTTTCCGCCAGTTCTGTTCCCAAAAGATTGTACCGGGATAAAGGGCGGCTGCCCGTTTTCCCGCTTCGTTTATCTGGTCGAGGCTTTTCCAACGCGAAGATGCGAGGGTAGTGGTAAAGACAGAGAAGCCGTGTTCGGAAGCATAGCGTGCCGTTTCCGTCAGGCGTAATGTAAAGCATTTCAGGCAACGGCTGCCTCGTTCCGGTTCGTTTTCCAGTCCCAGCATTGTGTTCCGCCAGTGGGTATAATCGTAATCTGCATCGATGAAATCGAGGTTTTGGGATGTTACGAAACGAACGGCTTCCTGCTTTCTTATCTCATATTCCTCTTGCGGATAGATGTTGGGATTACAATAAAACACTGTCGGGCGGATGCCGTTTGCCAGCAGGCATTCAATGATGGCGGAGGAACAGGGAGCACAGCAGGAATGGAGCAGAACTCTGTCTTCGCCGTTGGGAGTTTGAATTTTCAACATAGTCATGAAGTATTTTAAACTTTCAGTTTTATTTTGCCTTTCACCAGCAGTCCTGTCAACTGTACGATGATGATGGAGAAGACAAGCGATTTGAGCAGTCCCGGTACACCGCTTTCCAATGCTTCCGGATAAGCCCAGCCGGCTAATTGCTGGACGGAGTACCATATATAGGGAAGAATGTAGCAAGTGAGCGTTGCCGTTCCTGCGGGCTTGATTATATCGAACCAGTTGGTTTTGCCCTTTACATCGGTCAGCCAATAGAAAAAGCCGAATAACGGGAAGAAGGCGGCAAGACAATAAAACAGCCAGGACGGGGTAGCCTGTATCTTGGAGATAATCCAGTATGGATGCGAAACCAGTGCAAGAATCAACATGCCGGCACCAAGGATGCAGAGCATACCGATGAATTTGCCGGGATGTTCGCGATTGGCGTAGCGTTGCATGAGCAAGGAGGTCAGCAGACCCGACATTCCGAATGCGTGTAGCGTCCAGTCACTGGGAATGAAAGGCAGCAACAGGATACGGCTTCCGTACTCTTCCGGGATAAGGCCGGAATGGCTGATTACAGCGAGCGTTATCACTGCAAACCATGCAACCGCGTTTTTACGCAGGCTTTCGCGGGTGAACAGATAGATGCCGGCACATACGGCATATGTCCAGCCTATAAGACCGAGGATTCCCCACCAACTTGTATGGAACGGTTTCCCGTTGAGGTCTTTTATAAATAACCAGCGTTGCAAGCAATACCACGCCTGCTACTTTCATTACGGTGAAAAAGGCTTTTTTTGTACCTTCGGCCTTTGGATATACTCCCCATGTCAGGAAGAAACCGATTACCATAAGGATAGTAAACCAGGAATGGGAAAGACCGCCTTCGATGCCGCCGCTGTTAAGCGAGAACAGCCCCATGGCAATGAGCGCTACCGTACGCCAGAATATATGTGCAATGACCTGTGTGGTTGTATCGCCCTTTTTATAACGGTTCTGTATGGCAAAGGATACTGACATGCCCATGCAGAACAGAAAGGCCGGAAAGATGGTATCGGAAAATCCCAGCATATCCTCATCGGCAGCGGCGTGCATCAGCCAGTGAGGGACATTCTTCAATCCGGGAATGTCGTTTACGAAGAGCATAAGGAACATGGTGAGTGCGCGGAATACATCTACCGCAGCCACTCGTTGGAGTGTTAAGTTTTTCATGATAAATTTATTTTGGGGGTTCAAGGGGCAAATATAGGAAAGAATTTCTCAATATGGGGTATCAGGTTATAAAAAAGCCATTCAATCGCAGTATCATTGCAGTTGAATGGCTTTTAGCACGTTTTAAAGGAATTCCTTATTCAAACAAAGATTTGGCGATTCCCATTTCCAGTCCTCTCAACTCTGCCAATCCTCTCAGACGGCCGATGCAGGAGTACCCCGGGTTGGTTTTCTTCTTCAAGTCATCCACCATCTGGTGACCGTGGTCGGGACGCATCGGGATGGAAACCTTACGGCGCTGCTGCAGCTCGAGGAAAGCTTCATCACATGGTACATGTCGACATTGCCTTCCAGATGGTTGGCTTCGTAGAAGTTGCCTTCCTCATCGCGTTGCGTGCTGCGCAGGTGCACGAAGTTAATGCGGTCGCCGAACTGTTCCATCAGGGCGGCACAGTCATTGGCGCTGCTTACGCCCAAAGAACCGGTGCAGAGGCACAGACCGTTGCTCTTGTTGGGAACAGCGTCAATCAGAGCCTGGAAATCGGCGCCACAGCTCATGATACGCGGCAGGCCCAGGATTGAGCAGGGCGGGTCGTCCGGATGGATCACCAGCTCGATGCCGGCCTCGTCGGCAACGGGACAGATTTCGCTGAGGAAATATATCAGGTTGGAACGCAGCTTTTCGGGGGTGATGTCCCTGTAACGGTCAAGCTCTTTCTGGAACTGCTCCAAGGTAAAGCTCTCTTCCGAACCGGGCAGGCCGGCAATCATGTTGCGTACCAGCAACTGCCTGTCGTCTTCCGTCATCTGCTCGAAGCGGGCTTTGGCCCTGGCCTTTTCCGCGTCGGTGTAATCGGCTTCCGCACCAGGGCGTTTCAGCAGGAAGAGGTCGAAAGCGATGAAGGCCGCGCGTTCGAAGCGCAGGGCGCGGCTGCCGTCGGGAAGCTCGTAGGCAAGGTCGGTACGCGTCCAGTCCAGTACGGGCATGAAGTTGTACGTCACGATGTTCACACCGCATTTGCCGAGGTTGCGCAGGCTTTCCTTGTAGTTGTCGATATACCGTTGGAAATCTCCGGTCTGCGTCTTGATGTGCTCGTGTACGGGTACGCTTTCAACGACCGACCAGCGGAGACCTGCGGCTTCAATCATCTCCTTGCGTTTCATGATTTCTTCCACCGTCCACACCTCACCGTTGGGGATGTGGTGCAGGGCGTTCACGATGCCGGTGGCTCCGGCCTGTCTGATGTCCCATAGGCTGACGGGGTCGTTAGGACCGTACCAGCGCCAGGTTTGTTCACAAAGTATCATATTGTAATGGTATAAGTTTATAAAGTATATGTCTGTCTATTATGAATGAGGATGTGCCAAAATACACTTGATGATTTCTTTTTTAGGCACGGGTTACACGGATTTCATCAGATGGAGAATGCGTCGAAACCGCCGTCCACCACCGAGAGTGCCCCGGTCACGAAGCTGGAAGCGTCACTGATGAGGTAGTGGATGGTTCCGAACAGCTCTTCCGGTTCGGCAAAGCGTCCGCACGGAGTGTGGGCGATGATGGTCTTTGCACGGTCTGTGTACGAACCGTCGGGGTTGGTGAGCAGCGCACGGTTCTGGTTGGTGAGCAGGAATCCCGGAACAATGGCGTTCACGCGGAGTTCGGGGCTGAATTTGGTTGCCAGTTCGGTCGCCATATAGCGTGTATAATTGCCGATGGCCGCTTTGGCGGAACCGTAGCCTACCACGCGCGTCAGCGGACGAAGGGCGGATTCGGAGCAGAAGTTAACGATGGCGCCTTTCTTGTTCTTTGCCATGACGTCTACGAACACCATGGTGGGAAGCACCGTACCGAAGAGGTTCAGGTCTACCACTTTGCGGAATGCGTCCACATCGAGGTCGAGCACGGTCTTGTCCGGAGCAATGGTAGCGCCCGGCATGTTGCCGCCTGCGGCGTTCAGCAGCACGTCGATGGTGCCGAAGCGCTCGAGGATGGCTTTCTTGTTTTCTTCCAGCACTTCCTTGTTCAGTACGTCGGTTACGAGAAACAGGGCTTCGGACTTTCGGTTAAGCTCGGCTTCCAGTTCCCTGCCTGCCTCTTCCACACGGTCCAGAATTACGATTTTAGCTCCTTGCTCGGCCAGATAGTTGGCGATGTTTTTTCCTAAAATGCCACAACCGCCTGTTATGACGATTACTTTGTCTTTAATGTCGAATAAGTTTTTCATGATTTATGTATTTAATGTGAGTTCGATATTATTCAATAAATATCTTATTGAATAATAGGAATATAGAGAAAAAGTATTAAATTTATAGTATTTAATTATAACATTTAAACGATTACCACTATGCTCCTAAAGTCCAAAATTACAGAATTTTATTGTATGGCAGATGATTTCTGTAAGGAATTTGCATGGTGACAAGAAAAATATATGGTAAAAGACAGTAACCGCAAGCATTGCAACAAACTGAACCGGATGAGTGATACTGAGATTATAACCATTCTTATTTTATTTCATCCTGGCGATTTCAGATGCTTCAGCCTTATTATAGGGGGGCTGTAAACGTCTGAAACAGTTGTTTTCATGTTTAGTTTCCTACAATTGTTTTGTTGAACTGGGAGAGGAAGTGTTCCATGATCTGCTTCTTCGGATTCAAGTTGTATCTGATTATCAATGATAAGAAGGAAATTCTTAATTTCATGTTCACTCCGGGAAATGCAGATGAACGGGAACCTCTAAAGGAAAGTAAGTTCTTAGAGAATATAAAAGGAAAATTATGTGTCGATAAGGGATATATCGGGCAGAACTTGTTTGATTTGTTCGAGCTTTTCCATAATGAAGAGGCCAGGATAGTGGTGAAGACGGAGAAATCGTGGCTGGCAGCATAACGTGCCGTTTCTGTAAGACGTAGGTTGAAGCATTTTAGGCAGCGATTGCTACGTTTTGGTTCTTTTTCCAGTCCATGGATAGCTACCGGCTAACCTTCGTAGTCATAGTGAGCATTGATGAAATCAAGACTTTAAGCTGTTACAAAACGGATTGCTTCTTATTTCTCCTCTCTTGGGTAAATATTGAGATTGCGGTAAAACACAGTAGAGGGTATGTTGTTGGCCAATGTGCACTCTATGATGGCAGAAGAACAGGGAGTGCAGTAAGAATGTAGCAATACCCTGTTTTCTGCGTTGGGAGTTTGAATTTGTAACATATCGAAAATTTCCTCTCTGTGGGCAAAGATACGTTTTTATATATTAGAATTTACCTTTAAGAATGGTTTCATTTGTAGAAAAATTTTCTTTTACAGTTAATGTTACATTGTTACCGTTGAAATGAAATGTGATGTCAAGAGCGCTAATCCAATCTACATAATGTACTTTTAGCTGTAAATCGTCTGTCGGTAGCCATGCATAACTACCTGCTACGTGGAAAGTCTTTTCAAGCCCGTTAAAGCTACCTACAGGTGTAATGGAATAGGGTGGGTATGCATTGATTGTACCTGTTAACCACTGTTTGTAACCAAAGGGTAGGATATAGCTTGCCCCATTTTTATCATCAATTTTCAAATTTACTTCTTTGGCGCCGAATAATAAATGTAGATGTTGCCAGCCGTATCGGTTCGTTTCAAGGGTAATGGTTTGGTTGGCATAAGCAGTTGCCAATGGTGATTGTTTTTTTCCTTGTACTGTGGGAAGTATATAGCTTATTTGCTTCTTTTTCAATCGAGCATAGGCCTTTCCTGGCATAAGTGCTTGGTTCTTTATGGCAGACAGTAGTTTGTTCCATACTAATCTGCGCTGATTACGGCCGTTTATTAGCGTACATTCTGTAATGACAACTACCATGTCTTCTTTCGGCATGATGAGTACGTATTGCCCTAATGCACCATCGGCCGTACAGCACCAGGATAGTCGCACAGCCACATCTGATAGCCATAGTCTTCATCTCCCGCTTCCATTTGCTTGCTTGTCATTTGTTTTATCCATGATGACGATAGCAGTTGTTTGCCTTTCCACTTGCCTTGATTTAGGAATAATAGACCGAACTTGGCAAGTGATTCACTCTGTATGTGTAGGCCCCATCACCTGTATGAATTCCTTCTGGGCTGATTTCCCATGCAACTTCTTTGATATTCATTGGATTAAAAAGCTTTAGTTTCAAATAGTCCAACAGTGTCATACCAGTTACTTTTTGTATAATAGCAGAAAGCACATAGGTACTGATAGAATCATATTCAAACTGCACTCCAGGGGTTTTCACAGGTTTGGCAAGAAAGGTGGATAACCAGTTTGTACAAACGTTGCGCATATTCCAATCGGGTGTGATACCAGAAGTCATTGTAAGTAGATGGTGTACAGTTATGTTAGATAAGTTCTCTGAAACGGAGTCCGGTAATTGTTCAGGAAAGAAAGAAACAATGCGGTCAGTCAGTCTTAGACGGTTATCTGCAATGGCTAATCCTACGGCTGCGCCTACAAAGGTTTTGGAGCAAGAGTACATTGTATGGCGATATTCAGGTGCGAAAGGAGTTGGATAAATTTCACCTATCACTTTGCCATGACGTAGCACAATGACACTATGGATGTCTGTGTGTGGTAAAGCTGTCAAGGAATCGAATAGTGTGATGATTGCTTCGGATGGAACACCTTCGGCTTCTGGAGTAGAGCGTTGTAATTCATTCGTTTGTGCCAATAAAGATGTATGCACAAGCATACATAGAGTGAGTAAGACAAGATTTATTTTCATGATGTTAAATTGGGGTATGTTAGTTTTCTATTGAAAAACCTAATTTTTGTAATCCTTTTTGTATGTCAGGATGGCTCATGAATAATTTCCATAGCAATCCGCTGCGATAATTTTCTATCATAACTGCAATAGGCCCTTGGTCTATGGCAAGGTAACGTTGTGGGTACCAATTGTCCGTCTCGCTGAAAGCATCGTAGAATCCATATGGGCCGAACACTTTTTCACCCATTTCATAGAGATGGCGCATTACTTGTAGCGAATACTCTGGGGTATAGACAATGGAGGAGAGGGCAGCTGTAGGAGAAATTACCCCTTTGTCATCGTGCTCATTGGGTGCATGTGCCGCATACCCGTTCACGGAGTAACTAGCTGTCAGTCCCCAACAGTCGCTACCAAATCCTTTATGGCATTTAGGATTGCGGATACAGTAAGCCCGGTTGGCAAGTGTCAAATTTTTCATTTCATTAAAATAATCAGAGCAGTATTTATCTTTTAATTTTGTGGGGTTGAGGCCAAGGAAAGAGTATTGTGCCCAAAAAAGAGGTCCGGCTTTGGAGTCTTGATAACGTAAATTCAGTTCTATATTTTCCACTTTGTGAGGACTGAGGATAGCTCCGTTCTCTGCCCATCCTTCGTGGTAGACTTTTGGTGGTATTCCGTGCGTTGGCGAGGCGGCCGCAAGTATGTACATGATGAGACATTCGTTGTAACCATGTATAGGGAAGTTCATCTCCCATGCATATTGGGGACTCCAGTGCCAATAGAGAACATTTTGTCCGTTTTGTCGGTAGAAATTCCAGTCTACTTCACGCCATAGCTGGTCAATACGCGTAGCAAGTGAAAGTTCTCTTTCTGTCAGAGCCTTTTCAGTTGGAGTTTGTCTTGTGCTGTCTTTGTTCACATAATATTGATGTACAGTTAGGAGGGCTTGCATGATGAAAGCCGTTTCCACAAGATCTCCTCCGTTGTCTTTTTGTCCGAAAGGTTTTACTTTACCAGTGTCTCCATGCCACCAATGAGGACAGACTCCATGAAAGCGATCGGCTGTTTCAAGGAAGGTGATGATGCGTTCCATGCGTTTTAAACCTTCTTCGCGGGTGACATAACCACGATCGATGCCAGCTAATATTGCCATGATGCCGAAACCACTTCCTCCGGAAGTTACTATATTTTGATCGTTCTCAGGATAGATACCATCCATGTGGATACGTTCGCGTGCAAGTCCGCTGTTGGGTTCCGCTCCTTCCCAAAAGTAGCGGAAAGTGCGGTGTTGTACAGTATCCAGCAATGCTTCGTCGCTCAGTTGTTTTTTGGCTTGCTTAGCTGTAATATTTGTACCTTGGGAGAATCCTAATAATAGGTAGCAGAATAAAAGAGGATATAGGATATTCATAATTATTTGAAAGCTAATTTGACAAGTATAGGATAGTGATCAGAAAGAAAACCATTATTGGGCTTGTCCTGAATGACTCGGTAACGGTTTACTTCGATATTATCAGTAGTAAATATATAATCAAGTAGCGTGCATTCCTCTTTTGTTAAGCGGCCGAAGTCGTGGAATGACCAAGAAGGGCCATAAGTTACATTTGCAGTTTTTAGAGAGTTCTTCATGCCATTTTTTTCTAACACTTGTAGTGGTGTTTCATCAGGAGTACAGTTGAAATCTCCAGTGAGGATGGCAGGTATGTGCGGAGCAATTTCTTTTATTTTTTGTACAATGAGTCGAGCACTTTCTTTGCGTGCTATTTTTCCGTCATTGTCAAGATGGGTATTGAAAAAGACAAGCTCCTTTCCATTTCTTTTTCTTTTAACTATGGCCAAGCTATAGATACGTTATAAGACGA